>Ga0256836_1001276_pt1 | contig 11338 bp, 10 predicted proteins | sample 4561380metaG_FD_185974 | JGI IMG/M metagenome (GOLD analysis project Ga0256836, IMG submission 185974) | Hydrothermal vent microbial communities from Guaymas Basin, Mexico - 4561-380 | ecosystem: Environmental > Aquatic > Marine > Hydrothermal vents | place: Mexico: Guaymas Basin | collected...
AGTTCTCCTACAAGCAAACCCGAAGACTTTGTTAAACCAGGACATATTTTTCCACTAATTGCCAAAGAAGGAGGAGTGTTAGTTAGAACCGGTCATACGGAAGGAAGCGTTGATATATGTAAATTAGCCGGAGTTTATCCAAGCGCCGTTATATGTGAAATAATGAACGAAGATGGCTCAATGGCAAGAAGAGAAGATTTAAAAAAATTTGCAAAAAAACACGACTTAAAAATAGTTTATATTTCAGATATAGTAGAATATAGACTCCAATTTGAAAGTTTAGTTAAGAAAACAACCGAAACAGAAATAGAATTTGACGGAGTTAAATTTAAAAAAATAGAATTTATCGATCATTTAAACAAAACTCACTATGCCCTAATAAACAATCCAAAAACGACAAGCAACGTTAAATTTTACAAAATATCAAAAAATATAGATTTTTTACTAAACGAAAAACTACTAAAAGAATATCAAAAAGTATTAGAATACATCAAATATAATTCCGGTGCTATAATTTTTATAGACTCACACTCAACTGAACCAAAAGAATATGGTATAGGAGCTCAAATTTTAAAAAATTTAGGAATTAAAAGATTAAACCTAATTTCAAACCATAAGAGCGAATTTAACGCCCTAAAAGGCTTTGGAATAGAAATAAATAAATATTTGGAGTTAAAATGAAAAAAGCAATAATTCTTCACAACATGGGAGGAGCAAGAAGTGAAAAAGAATTAAAAGAATTTCTTTTTAACATGTTTAAAGACAAAAGAATAATACCTTCACCAATTCGTCATCTACTTGCCCCTTTAATTTCAAATTTCAGATATAAAAAAGTATGGAAAAACTACGAATTAATTGGAGGTAGTAGAATTTACAAAATAACGCAATCTCTTTGTAAAAAAATGGAGAATTTTACCGATTACGAAGTAACATTTGCTTTTAGATATACAAAACCTTTTTTAAAAGAAATAATTTTTAAATATGACGAAGTAATTTTTTTACCTCTTTATCCTCACTACTCTTTTACAACTTACGAAAGTAGTATTGATGATTTAAAAAATACTGGATTTAAAGGCAAAGTTTCAATCGTAAAACCATTTTTTGAAAACAAAAAATTTAACGAAATTATTGCCAAAAACATCTTAAAAGAAATAAAAGACCCAAAAGAATGGCATTTAATATTTTCAGCTCATGGAATTCCAAAAAAATTCATCAATAAGGGAGATTTGTATGAAAATCATGTCAAAAAGCATGTAGAAATTTTAAAAAATATTTTACCGAAATTTAAATCAATAAATCTTGCTTATCAATCTCGCTTTGGATTTAGCCAATGGCTTCAGCCTTACTTAGATGAAAAGCTAGAAGAGTTTAAAGGAGAAAAAGTTATAATATATCCTCTCTCTTTTATGATCGACAACTCAGAAACAGATTTAGAATTAAAAATAGAATACAAACATTTAGCCAATGAAATAGGTATAAATTCTTACAAAGTAATTTCTCCTCCAAATGATAGCGAAGAAATAGCAAAATTTTTAGTGGAGCTAGCACATGAAAGCGGTAATTCAAAGAGTAACTAAAGCAAATGTAAAAGTAAAAGAAAAAATTATTAATGAAATTCAAAACGGTCTTTGCGTTTTAATTGGATTTGAAAAAGAAGATAACGAAGAAAAAATAAAAAAAATGAGTAAAAAAATCGCTAATATGAGATTATTTGGAGATAAATTCTCACAAAGCGTTATTGACATAAACGGAGAAATTTTACTAATTCCAAATTTCACAATCCCAGGAATTACGAAAAAAGGAACTCGTCCAAATTTTCAAAACTCGATGCCTCCAAGCGAAGCAAAAATATTTTACGATAAAATGCTAAAAGAACTAAACAATTACATAACCACCAAAAGTGGCATTTTTGGAGCTGATATGAAAGTAGAAATTATTAATGACGGACCAGTAACTATCATTTTGGAGGTTTAGAATGAAAAAACTTCTCTTTTTAATACTATTTAGTTGTTTGTTTGGATATGAAATTAAAGAATTTGTAACCTGTAAAAAAGTAAAAAACTTAACTCCAATAAACATAACTTCAACGTTTACAATAAAAGACAAAAGAGTTTATGCTTTTGCTTACTTTCAAAACATAAAACAAAATAGATTAATTAATTTTGTATGGGAAAAAAACGTAAATGGAATTTGGAAACTTTACGCAAGTATAGAACTTCCAATATACGCTGGAATTAGATGGAGAACATATTCTTACATTACCATTAGACCATATTTTGAAGGCAAATGGAGAGTAAGTATCGTAGATGAAGGAAACATAATAGATACTAGAGAATTTCAAATTATCGATATAAATTCGACAAGCAAATAATTCTTCTTTAGTTATAAATGTTTTTTCTTTGACACCTTTTTCATAAAGCAAAAAAAGAAAAAAGGCGGATTATTCAACTTCCGCATCGATTACGTCGTCGTCTCCGCCTTTATTTTGTTGTTGAGATTGTTGAGTTTGTCCACCTTGTTGTTGTGCCATGCTTTGAGCTACTTTTTGAAGTTCTGTTTCAATCTCAGCTTTTAAGCTATCAATTTTTGCTTTATCTTCACTTTGCTCTTCAATAAGTTTTTTAGCTTCCGCAATTTTATCTTCAAGAGCTTTTGTATCCGCTGTAATTTTATCTTTATTTTCTTTTAAGAATTTTTCAGCTTGATAAGCTACTGCATCAAGTTCATTTCTTGCTTTAATAGCTTCAATTCTTGCTTTTTCTCTTCTATTTGCTTCTTCAGCTTCTTTAATCATTTTTTCAATCTCTTCTTCACTTAAAGTTGAGCTTCCAGTAATTGTAATTTTTTGTTCTTTTCCAGTATCTTTATCTTTTGCTGTAACATTTAAAATACCGTTTGCGTCGATATCAAATGTAACTTCAATTTGCGGAACTCCTCTTGGCGCTGGTCTAATTCCTTCAAGATTAAACATACCAAGAGATTTATTATCTTTTGCAAGCTCAGCTTCACCTTGCAATACATGAATTGTAACCGCTGTTTGATTATCTTCAGCCGTACTAAAGATTTGTGATTTTTTAACTGGAATTGTTGTACCTTTTGGAATAATTTTTGTCATTACCCCACCAAGAGTTTCAATTCCAAGACTAAGTGGTGTAACGTCAAGTAATAATACATCTTTTACATCACCTTTAAGAACTCCAGCTTGAATTGCCGCACCAAGTGCAACTACCTCATCAGGGTTAACAGATTTATTCAATTTTTTACCATTAAAGTAATCGCTTACTAATTTTTGAACTTTTGGAATTCTTGTTGAACCACCAACCATTACAATTTCATCAATATCATCTTTGCTAAGTCCCGCGTCTTTAAGCGCAGTATCGATATGTGTTAATGTTTCTTGAAGTAAGTCATCAATCATTGCTTCAAATTTAGCTCTTGTTAATTTTTTAACCAAGTGTTTTGGTCCGCTTGCATCAGCTGTAATAAATGGTAAGTTAATTTCAGTTTCTTCTTTAGTTGATAGTTCTTTTTTAGCTTGTTCTGCTGCATCTTTTAATCTTTGCAATGCCATTTTATCGTTACTTAAATCAATTCCAGTTTCAGCTTTAAATTCATCAATTAACCATTGAACGATTCTATTATCAAAATCATCTCCTCCAAGAAATGCGTTACCATCCGTTGCTAATACTTGGAATGTTCCATCACCAATTTCAAGAACTGTTACGTCAAAAGTACCCCCACCAAGGTCATATACAAGAACTTTCTCTTCACCTTTTTTATCAAGCCCGTATGCTAAAGCTGCCGCTGTTGGCTCATTAATAATTCTTAATACATTAAGACCAGCAATTTTTCCAGCTTCTTGAGTTGCTTTTCTTTGAGCATCGTTAAAATAAGCAGGTACTGTAATTACAGCTTCTGTTACTTCTTCTCCAAAAAATTCTTCTGCATCTTGTTTTAATTTTTGTAAAATTTTTGCACTAATTTCTTGAGGAGTATAAACTTTTCCATCAACTTCAACAGCACAAGCTCCATTTCTATCAACAATTTTATATTGAACGTGTTTTTTAGCTTCTTGAGCTTTTGGCTCATTACACATCATACCCATAATTCTTTTTACAGAATAGATAGTTCTCTCTGGGTTAGTGATAGCTTGTCTTTTAGCAGGTTCACCTACTAAAACTCCTTTATCAGTAAAAGCAACTACTGATGGAGTTGTATTTTTACCTTCTTTATTAGGAATAATTTTTGCATCTTTTCCATCATAATATGCCATTGCTGAGTTAGTTGTTCCTAAGTCAATTCCTATTACTCTTCCCATTTTTCCCTCCTTAAATTAATTTTTTTTGTTAATTGTAACCATTGAAGGTCTTATAAGTTTACCTTTTAGTTTATAACCTTTTTGATAAATATCCACAATCGCACCTTCTTCATGTTCTTCAGAACTTACGTGTTGAACTGCTTGGTGCAATTCTGGATTAAATTCATCATGCTCAACCGGCTCAATACCATGATTTTTAAATGTATCAAGCATTTTTTTAAGGGTAAGTTCTACCCCTTCAACCAATTTATCAAAAGCCTCTTCTTTATTTTCAAGGCTTTTTGCATGAGTTATTGCAAGTTCTAAGCTATCTACTACAGGAAGTAAATCTTTTGCAAATTTTTCATACGCATAATCAATCATTGCATCAGTTTCTTTTTTCAGAAGCTTTTTATCGTTTTCGCATTTTGCGTAAGCTCTTAAACATTCATCAAGCTTTTTAGCAAGCTCTTCGTTTTGTTTTTGTAATTCTTCAATAGAAACTTCGTTAGTTTCTTTTACATCTTCGTGTTTTTGTTGACGATTTTCAGTTTCTTTATCATGCTTTTTTTTCTTTTTGCTCATATTCCCCTCCTTTGATAGCTTATAAAAATTATATCTTATTTTCAGCAAAATTAACAACTAAATTTTCAAAGAACTCTTAAATTTGTTATTACGCTGAAATTATATCTTGTTAAAAAGAAAATGTCAAGAAAATTAAAAAGAAAAATTAAAAAATCTTAGTCAAATAGACTCAATTTACTTTCTCGTAAAATTTTAAAATAGAGATAAATAAAGAAGTTACGGCAGGTCCAATAATAATTCCCCAAAGTCCAAAACTACTAAGACCAGCTACAATTGAAAAGAAAATAATTAAAGAATTTAATTCAATATCGGTTTCAAAAATTTCTTTAATTTTAGCAATAATAATAGGTTTTATAAATGTATCCGCAATTATGGAAATAACTACAATAGAATATCCAGCTACAAACAAAGCTCCTTCAACGTCTCCCTTTGCATACAAATACAAACTAACAGGACCCCACATTATAATCCCACCAATTACTGGAATAAAAGAAGCGAATGCATACATAATCGCAAAAAAGAAAAAATCAAAACCATACAAACTTACTACTATTCCAAACAAAATCCCTTCAAGCAACGCCGTAAGTATTGTAGAATAAAATACAACACTCATAACTTCGCTTGTTGAAAAAAATAAACTCTCAAGCTTTTCATCTTCAATTGGAATAACTCTTTTTAAAAAAAGCAAAATTTCTTTTCCATATAAAGTCGCAAAAAAGAAAAATATAATTATTAAAAAAGAATCCTTTATAAAAACGGCACTTTTTGTTGTTAAAGTACCAATTAAAGGCATAATGGAATCATATATTTTTACAATATTTTCGCTATTTAAAAAAGATGTTAATTCTTTTGCAACAATATCTGGTAAATAACTTAAAAGCTCTTGAGCTTTTAAAATTACTGATTTTATATCTTCTACTTGAATATGAGTTAAAAATTTTCCAGCTTCTATGATAAAATAGAGCAAAGGACTAAAAATCAAAAAGCTCAAAATAATAGTCACAATAGCAGCAATTATATATCTATTTTTTATATACTTTGAAAGTTTTACATCTATTTTTCCAAAAGCAATAGCCATAAGCGAAGCTATCGCAATATCCATTAAATAAGGCTTGTAAGTTAAATAAACGAAATATCCAATAATTAGCGTTAAAAAAGTTAAAAATTGCATCTTATCTCCTAAAATAAACTATTTGGCATAAAATTTAAAACTTCATATGCTTTTCTCGTTGCAATTCTTCCTTTTGGAGTTTTTTCAATATATCCATTAGCAAGCAAAAACGGCTCAATTACTTCTTCAATGGTATCTTCATCTTCACTAAGAGCGGCAGCTATAGTAGAAAGACCTAAAGGTTTTTTTGCATTTATTAAAAGCTCTAAAAATCTAATATCAAGTTCATCAAATCCATATTCGTTGATTCCAAGAGCATCAAGAGCATATCTTGAAGTTTCCAAATCTATCGTTTTTTTTCCATCAACCTCGGCAAAATCGCTAACTCTTTTAAGAAGTCTTAATGCAATTCTTGGAGTTCCTCTAGAACGCTTTGCTATTTCATTTGCTGAATCTTCCTTAATTTCATATCCCAGCTTTTTACTTGCTAATTTTATAATCAAAGCAAGTTCTTTTGTATTATAAAAATTTAATCTAAAAGTAATTCCAAATCTATCCCTAAGAGGATTACTAAGCATACCGGCTCTTGTAGTTGCACCAATTAAAGTAAATTTTGCAATATCTATCTTTATGGTTTGCGCAGCAGGACCAGAACCTATTACAATATCTAATCTAAAATCTTCCATTGCCGAATATAAAACTTCTTCAATACTTGCTTTTAATCTATGAATTTCATCAATAAAAAGAATATCCCCATCTTCAAGATTAGTTAAAATAGCAGCTAAATCTCCTTGTTTTTCAAGCATTGGAGCTGAAATCGTTTTAATGTTTGAATTCATTTCATTAGCAATAATATTCGCCAATGTCGTTTTTCCAAGCCCAGGAGGTCCAAAAAATAATAAATGGTCTAAACTCTCTTTTCTTTTTTTTGCAGCTTCTATAAATACCCTAAGATTTTTTTTAATTTGCTCTTGTCCGATATATTCATCAAGAGTTGTAGGTCTTAAAGACCTTTCATATCCTTCTTCAAACGTTACTTTTTCAATCTCTACTATTCTCATTTCTTAACCTCTAATAACTAAAATGGCAGAAAATGCCATACTATTAAACATTTAATCTCCTTTTTAAATCGTTTTTATCGACTAATATATCTCTTTTTCGCTTGGAAAATTACCGCTTTTCACATCATCAACATACTTTCTAACAGCACTTCTTATAATATTTGCTCCATCAAGATAACGTCTAACAAATTTAGGTTTAAATTCCTCAAAAAACCCAAGCATATCAGACCAAACAAGTACTTGCCCTGTAGTATATCTTCCAGCTCCTATCCCAATAGTAGGAATATTTACGCTCTCAGTTATTTCTTTTCCAACATCTTCTTTTACTCCTTCAATTACAAGCATAACAGCACCAGCTTCTTCAATGGCTTTTGCATCTTCAAGTAATTTCGATTTTGAAACCTCGTCTTTTCCTCTTACTTTATATCCCCCTTCACTTCTTGAAAATTGAGGCAATAACCCAATATGTCCAACTACTGCTATTCCGTTGTCTGTTAATAACTTAACAATACCGGCCTTTTCTACACCACCTTCAAGTTTAACAGCATCGGCTTTTGTTTCTTTAAATACCCTTATAGCGCTTTTAAGAGCTTTTTTAGGAGTCGAATAACTTCCAAAAGGCATATCGCAAACTATATAAGCACTCTTTGCTCCATTACAAACCGCTTTTGTATGATAAATCATTTGATCAAGCGTAGCACTTAAAGTATCACTTTCTCCTAAAAACGACATATTTAAGCTATCTCCAACTAAAATAATATCTACGATTTCATCAAAAATTTTTGCAAATAACGCATCATAAGCAGTAATCATGGTTAATTTATTCTGTTTTTGAAGATAACTAATCGTTTTTTTCATCTTTTTCCTTTGATATAATTTTATTAATAATATTATACCAAAGGAAGTAGATGAAAAGATTAATAGCTTATATCACAACTTGTCCTAATACATCTTTTACGATAGATTTAATAAACGAAATTAGCGAATATGTAGATGGAATTGAACTTGGAATCCCATTTTCTGACCCAGTAGCAGATGGAGAAATTATTCAAAAAGTAAATAAAATAGCGCTTGATAACGGATATAAAATTTCTCATACTTTTCAAGTAAGCAAAGAAATAGCTCCAAAACTCCCAACTTATTGGATGGGATATTTTAATAATTTCTATCATAAAGGATATGATTTTATGGTAGAAAAAGCAAAAGAATATAAAGTAAAAGGTTTTATTATTCCAGATTTACCATACGAAGAAGCAATTGAATACGAAAAGACATTTCCTTTAATTTCATTCGTTGCCCCAACCGATAATAAAGAAAGAATAAAAAAAATCTTAAAAAATCCAAAAGAATTTATATATCTTGTAGCCTATACCGGAATTACAGGTTCTAATAAAAAAGAAGATTTAAGCGAAATTATTAAGTATATAAAAGAAATTACAGATACTCCATTATTTATAGGATTTGGGGTAAATGAAAAAACGGCAAAAGAAAAAGCAAAAAACGTAGATGGAGTAATCGTTGGAAGTGCTTTTGTAAAAGTACTTCTTGAAAATATCACGGCTTCCGAAAAAATAAAAAAAATAAAAGAAAAAGCAAAAATAATAAAAGAAGAAATCAATTAAATTAAATCATCCATACTTTTTTCTTTTCTAACTTCAAATAAACTCTATTTTTTTAATCTAAACAGATCAAAAACTGAGAAAAATAAATTATTTAAAAACAATTATTATCCAATTTTTCCTTAAAAAAAACTTAAACAAATATTGACTTTTTAAGCTTTTTTTGATATTATTCCGATGTCACTCGCGAATAGGATTTAATAAAATCCCTTTCGGGGGTGACATGGCTTCGACAGGGGTAGTGAGCCCTAAGCTGCACGCCGGCCTGAGCAAGCCGTAAAACGGCTCACTAAAAATAAACGCAGCAAATAACAAAACTTACAGCCCAGCAGTAGCTACAGCTGCTGCTTAATTAGGGATTTTTGGGCGCCTCCGTCCAATGAGGTTTGCCACCACCTCGGACGGAGAGTAAAGCGTGGCTAGGAGTGTAACCTCCGAGTGCGGGTTATACTCCGAAAAACCAAGCACTCCTCTCTTGCGCTAAGGCTTTGTCTGTTGAGCCTTGCAAGAGAGTATAATCAACAGACTAAGCGTGTAGACGCTTAGGGGGATCTACTTCTGGACTGGGGTTCGATTCCCCACACCTCCACCAGTAAACATTTAGTGTCAGAGATTTTAAATTTATACACCCAACAAAACTCCCAAAAATACGCAAAAACAAGTTATCTTTACTTTAAGTAATCTTAAGTATTTTTGGGGTATTATAAGTTGCTTTAGGGGTATAAATAGGAGTATAATTACATATACCCTTTAAATTTTTAAAGCACATACCCCTAAAAGGATGAAAATGCCTAGAATAACAAAGCCTTTAACAGATACTCAAATTAAAAAAGCAAAACCTAAAGAAAAATTATATAAGTTATTTGATGGAGAAGGATTGTATTTAGAAGTAAAGCCTAATGGTGCTAAAACTTTTAGAATTAAATACAGATTTAATAATAAGGAAAAGACCTACACAATAGGAAAATATCCTAATGTTACACTAGCAGAAGCAAGGAAAGAACTTAAAAAAGTAAAAGAACTTTTAAGGCAAGATATTGACCCTATTGAAAATAAAAAAGCAAAAGTTGAAAAAGAAAAATTACAAAATTCTTTACTATTTGGAAATATTGTAAATGAATTTTTCGAATTAAAAGCTCATGAACTCTCCATATCACATTTAAAAAGACAAATTGCAAGAGTGAATATTTACATATTGCCTAAAATCGGAGATAAAGAAATCACAAAAATTACAAAAAGGGATATTATTGATATAGTTAAAGATGTAAAAAACATTAAAACCCCTACTACTAAAAATACAGACAAAACTGAAACTGCAAAAAGAATTTATATACTCTTAAAACAAATTTTTAAGTTTGCAATACACAATGACTATACAGATAAAAATATCCCTGAAATGATTGACATTAACACAATACTTCCTAAACCTGAGAAAAGAAACTTAAAAGCAGTTACTGATGAAAAAGATATAAAAATAATATATAAACTATTAAATGAATACCCTGGATATGAAATAATAAAGTTTGCTTTGAAATTTTTAGCACTAACTGCCTTACGTCCTGGAAATGTGCAGAAATTAGAAGTTGAGTGGATAAAAGATAATATAATTGTATTTCCTGCAAGTGCGATGAAAACTAAAAAAGAATTTAGATTGCCTTTAACAGATACTTTAAAAAATATTATAGAAGAAGCTTTAAAAATAAACAATGAGTCTAAATATTTATTTCCTGCAATAACAGATAAAAACAAGCCTTTGAGCGAAAACACTCTAAATTTAGCACACAAAAGACTTGGAATTGTTGAACACAATGCACACGGATGGAGAAGCGCATTTGCTACAATCTGCTACGAAAAACAAAAAGAACACGGATTTAGCAGTGAAGTAATAGAAACACAGCTTGCACACGCAATTGGAAATAAAGTAACTCGGGCATATATGCGTTCTGATTTTTTAGAAGAGAGACGAAAACTATTGGAATGGTGGGAAAGGTTTTTAATTGATTAATCCGTACCCGCCATCTAAGTGACGAAAGATACAGATTAAAGTTGCTTTCTTCTACCATCTGTATTAGTTTTTTATCAGTTTTCAAATTCTACTTTTGTAATATATCCGGATGCTGAAATGTTATGCGTAACTCTCTTAATAGAATACTCTCCATCATCTTCTCCAAATCCTGTTAAAATCAAAATCCCACCAGCTCTTATTTCTTTACCGGAAATAGAGATATTTCCTGTAACACTTCCTTTATTTAGCATTTCAAAATAGCTTTTTGCCGTTTTATACGCTTCTGCTTCGTTTTTGAAGCTATCTTGCAAGATAAATTGTGGCTCTCCTGATAGATAAGTAACTTCTTTTTGCTTATTCTCTTTTGAATCATGCCAAACTGCTTTTACAGATTTATAAACAGTTTTTGCATTATGTTTAATTGAATAACTTATTGCTTCTTTTATATCTATGCTAAATTTTGGAAGACTCTTGTTTTCCTGTTTGGTTTTTATAAAGATAATCGTATTATTTTTGATGTTAAATTGAGCGTTTAATTGTTTTGCAAGTCTTACTAATAAGTTCAAATCACTTTCATCCGTTTGGGCTAAATGCTTAAAAGTAAAATCAATATCACATTTATGCTCAAGCCCGTTTTCTGCTGCAAGTTTTGCGATAAGT
>Ga0256836_1001277_pt1 | contig 11332 bp, 8 predicted proteins | sample 4561380metaG_FD_185974 | JGI IMG/M metagenome (GOLD analysis project Ga0256836, IMG submission 185974) | Hydrothermal vent microbial communities from Guaymas Basin, Mexico - 4561-380 | ecosystem: Environmental > Aquatic > Marine > Hydrothermal vents | place: Mexico: Guaymas Basin | collected...
ATCCTATTAAAGACTCAAAAGTTTTAATAATGGGAATTACTTTTAAGGAAAACATTCCGGATATTAGAAATTCGAAAGTTGTAGATATATATAAGGAGCTTAAGGAATACGGAATAAATGTCTATGTTTATGATCCATATGCATATAAGGATGAAGTAAAAAAAGAGTATGGTATTGATTTAATAGATAATATAAAAGCCTTTTCCCCGTATGATGCTATTATAGTCGCTGTAAAACACGACGTATTTAAAAAAGAATATACTTTGGATAAATTAGAAAAATTGTATAACTCTTCTTATAAAAAAGTTTTAATTGATGTTAAGGGATTATATGATAAAAATGAAGCTATTAATAAGAATTTTTTATATTGGAGACTGTAAATGTGTGGAATATACTAACTTAATATATGATAATTTTAGTTTCTAATTAAAGTTAAAGATAGATAAATTTTGAAAATTAGATATTAATGAAATTTTTCTGTTTTTTAAAAATCAGTCATAACTTATTGTATTTTCGTATAAGCAAATTTATAACTAGCAACTTAGGTTAAAATTATTTTGGAAAAAGAGGTAGTTTTATGAAGATTCTTTTTTCTTCGAAAAGCTCTTTCAATTTATACAATTATCGTTTACCTTTATTAAGGTATTTAAAAAGCAAAGGACATGAAATTATATTAGTAGGTTTGGAAGATCAAACAACTGAGTTTTTAAAAGATGAATTTGAATTCTTTTCTTTAAAAAACCTAAAAGTAAATTCTTTAAATCCTTTAAATTCTATTTCTTATTTGAGGGAGCTAATAAATATTTATAAGAAAATCAAACCAGATATAGTAGTTAACATAACTATAAAGGCTCATATAAACAGTTCTTTTGCTTGTCAAATTTTAAATATTCCTTACATTACTTTGGTTACAGGATTAGGCAGTGCCTTCTCAAATAAAAAGACAAAAATTTTGTCTATTATTCTATATAAATTATCTCAAAGGAAAGCGAAAAAAGTAATTTTTCAAAATCCTTGTGATATGGAATATTTTATTACTAAAAATATCATAAAGAAAACACAGGTTTCCTTAATAAGAGGAAGCGGAATAGATACAGAATATTTTAATTTAAAACATTTTAAAGACATAATTTTCAAAAAAGATAAAAATAAAAAAGTTTTTTTATTTTTAGGTAGGCTTATTAAAGAGAAAGGTATCCAGGAACTTGTAGAAGCAGGAAAACTTCTATATCAGAAGAATAAAAATTTTGAAATTCATATATTAGGTTTCATAGATTATGATAATCCAAATTTTATAGATAAAAGAACTTTTAAAAAAATAAAGAACTATCCTTTTATAAAATATCTTGGAAGTAGTTTGGATGTACGGCCTTATATTGCCAACGCAGATTGCATAGTATTACCTACTTATTACAATGAAGGCTTACCTCGTTCTTTACTTGAAGCCATGTCGATGGAAAGAATAATTATTACAACAAATATTTGTGCATGTAAAGATTTAGTTATAGAAGATAAAAATGGTTATTTTGTTAAGCCAAAAGATATAAAAAGTTTATATTTAAAAATGGAAAAAGTTTTAAATTTACCTCAAAAAAAAATAGAAAATATGGGAAAATTTGCTAGGAAATTTGTAAAGGATAATTTTTCATTGGAGAAAATTTTGCCTCTATATGAAAAAGAAATAATGGAAAGTTTAGATGAAAAAAATATATAAAAGCACGATTGATAAACTTTCTAAAAAGTTAAAGATAAATCTTGATTATATAGTAAAAAGTGGATTTTGGCTCGCTCTTAGCAAATTTTCTGGAATTTCTAAAAGTTTTATTCTAAGTCTCATTTTTGCAAATGTATTATCTAAAAATATATATGGAGAATATGCTTTTATAATAAGTATACTAGCTATAGCTAATATATTTTCCTTACCTGGTATGGAAGTAGCTGTGATTAGCGCTGTGGCAAAGGGATATGATTATACATATATAGAGGCTCTAAAAAAAATTTTTAAATACAGTTTTTTAGGAAGTGCTTTTCTTTTTTTGTTTGCTATTTATGAATATTATTTACACAATATTATTCTTTTCTTTTCATTTTTATTTCTTAGTTTAATTTTTCCTATATTATCTTCTGTAAGCTTTTATCCTAGTTTTTTAATAGGTAAAAAACGGTTTGATTTACTTTCAAATTTTAGCTTAATTTTTAACATTATCTCTACATTAGCAATAGGAATAACTTCTTATTTAACAAAAAATCCTTTTTTTATCATAGTTTCAAATGTACTATGTCAAATTGTATTTCAAGGTTTTTTTACTTTTGAAATAATAAAGAAATATATTAAAAGCAAACATTTAGATAAGGAAAGTATAAATTTTGGAAAGTCTATTAGTAAATCTATAGCATTTTCAAATATTGCAAATAATATAGATAGTTTAATAATTGTCAATTTTTTAGGCTTTAAAGAGTTTGCAATATATAAAGTAGTAACGTTAGTACCAAATCAAATTAAGAATTTTGCAAATATACTTCATCCAATAATACTTCCTAAATTTTCAGAAAAAAATGTAAAAAAAGAAGACGTAATAAGATATACAAGGAAGTTACTGCCACTTGTTGTATTTTTAATAATGATATATATCCCTTTAGCTCCTATTGTTTTTAAACTATTTTATCCAAAATATTATGATTATGTATGGTTAAGTATAATTTATCATTTAAGTTTTTTTATGTTTTTACAAGTACTTCCATATAATTATTTATTAAAAGAAAAAAAGAGAAAAATAATAAATAAATTTTATAATTACTCATCTATATGGCTCATTTCACTAAGTTTAATATCTATCTATTTTTTTGGACTTTTCGGAGCAGTTATAACAAGAATAATTCATAGATTATTTACTTTAATAATATTATACAGATATTGTTTTAAGATACCTGATACCTTGGGTGCGAAAATAACAAGTAAATGGTAAAATACCTTCCTGGTAGTTTTTACCAGGAGGGATAAAAATGAAAGAAAACTTGACAGGATTGAAATTAAAAATTTACAAGGCATTATGCGAATATCTAAAAACATTTTGTTTAACTTACATTAATGGTATTCTAATCAGGATATGATAAAATAATATATTATGGGAAGAAGAAGACCGAGAAAATATACACATAAATATAGGTGTCCTGAATGTGGTTCTAACTGGTGCGTAAAAAATGGAAAATCAAGAGATGGAAAACAAAGATATCTGTGCAAAGAGTGTGTGAGAAATTTCACTATAGGAGCAGAAAGATTAAAAAAAAACAGAATCTTTAAAAGAGCAAGCTTTAAAAATGATAGCTGAAGGCTCTTCGATTTCCGCCGCATCAAGAATTTTAAATATTTCTCCTTAGACAATTTCCACTTGGATTCAAAGAGAAGGAAAACGTTTATTGAAAGAACATGAAAAAAAAGCAAAAACTTTTGCAAAAAAGTTTGAAGGATAAAGTAGAAGAAATAACAATGGATGAAATGTGGAGTTATGTAGGTGCCAGAAAAGGTAAAAAAAAGAAATTCGGTATACATTTGGACTGCTTGTACAAAAACAAAAGATAATAAGAAAATAGTAACTTTTTATGTAGGAAAAAGAGATGAAGATAGTTTCATAAAATTCTTTGGAAGTTTACTATTGCAAAGAAGTATTATTCAGATGATTACAAAGTATATTGGGAAAATATAAACGAGAAAAAGTTAAAAAACGGTAAGTTTAAAGAAATAAATAGAAACGAAGCTTTGCATTCTTGGTTAAGAACAAAAAATGCAAGGCTTATAAAAAAAACTAAAGCTTATAGTAAGAGTTTAAATATGCTTAAATATTCGTTAGCTATTAGTTTTTATTATGGAGATAAATCTAATAAATTTACCAGATTTTGATAAGAATGCCGATAAAAAGTTGGAGAACAAACTGGGAAGAGCTAACAACGTATTTCAAGTATCCTTATGAAATGAGGAAGATAGTACACACGACGAATAAGCGCTTTTAGAAGAGTGACAGATAAAAAGAGAGTATTTCCTAGTAATGAAACTCTGATAAAAAATCTTTACTTGGCGATAGAACGTCTTGAAAAGAAATGGGAAAAAAGTAAGATAAAGAATTGGTCTATTATTTACGGTCAATTATCCGAAATTTTCAAAGAACGTTTGGAGGTGTGATAAAATTTACACAGTTTTTGGGACACTCCCGTGATAAAATTTACACAATTTTCGAGACACTTCCCTTTACACAATTTTTCAGGATAGTTCCTTAAAATGTTAACAACTCAAATCGTTTTATTTTACACACATTCTACTTTTTACTTTTAACCAAATATCCCTCTATAAATAGAGCATCAATATTGCAATCAACAAAATCTGTTAAAGCATCTTCCGGAGTTCTTACTATAGTTCTTCCATGTAAATTAAAAGAAGTATTTACAATTATTCCATATCCCGTTAATTCTTTAAACTTTTTTAATATTCTATAATAATTTGGATTATCTTTTTCTTCAACAAATTGTGGACGAGCTGTTCCATCAATATGTATAGCAGAAGGAAGTTTATCCCAATATTCTTTTTTCATTCTAAAAGCTATAGCCATATGTTTATGTTTATATGATTTTTCAAATAATCTTTTTCTTTCTTCTTCCAAAACGGAAGGACAAAATGGTTGAAACCAAGGTCTTCTTTTTACTGTCGAGTTTATTTTATCTCTTGTTTTTGGATCTCTTGGATCCGCTAAAATACTTCTATTCCCTAAAGCTCTTGGGCCAAATTCCATTTTCCCTTGGAAAATAGCTATAATTTTGCCATTTGCAATCATTTCTGCTGCTAATTCTGGCCATGTATCTCCGATATATTCATATTCTATTTTGTTTTTCCATTTTTCTTTTTTCAATTCTTTTTCTATATCTTCTTTTGAATAACTTGGACCCCAATATGGCATTTCCATATCTTTAAGCCATGATACGTCATAGCCTAACTCCATAGCTTTTAATACTGCAGCCCCTGCAGCGGTTCCATCATCTCCCATTGCAGGAAATATATAAACTTCTTCAAAAGGAGTTCTTTCAAAAATATTTAAATTCATAATTACATTGGCTACAACACCTCCTGCCATTGCTAATCTTGGAATTTTATATCTTTCATATGCAGCCCTTAGAAATTCAACAACCGTATCTTCTAACCATCTTTGAATAGTTGCAGCAAAATTTTCATTTCCAATTTTCTCTTTCCATTTCATTAAATATTCTTCGTCGTCTAATTTTTTAAGAATATCCAAATTTTCTACCCAACATAAATTTTTTTTATCTACCGTATAACATTTTGATAATATTTCGTAAAGTTTTTCGTTCGGTTTTCCATATGCTGCTAATGCTTCAGTTTTTCCTTCATCTGAATTGGGAGTAAATCCAAGAACTTTTGTAAACTTTCCATATATTTTTCCTATCGATAAGTTATATGCTTCATTTACTTTAGTATATGATATTAAATCATATTTTGTTCCATTAAAAATCCATAATGTACTTTGTTTACCATCACCTTTTCCATCCAAAGTAAAAACTATACATTCACTATTATTAAAAGGAGAGAAATAATATGCTGATGCAGCATGACATAAATGGTGATCTTTTTGTTCAAAAATGATATTTTTATTTTTAAATAATTCCTTTTTTACGTAATTTTCAATTAAATTAGGATTAGGTTTGTTTTTATATTTTAAACTATACCAATATTTAAATAGGTAGTATATGCTTTTAGGATTATGCTTTATTAATTTTATTATTTTTTTCCATTTCGGTAGTTTGTGCCAATTTTTTAATTCCGAAATATATCTAGGTTTATATATTTTTCTAATTTCCTCTCTAATTTTTAAAGCAAAGTAATCCTTATCTCCTCTTGTAGTAAACGAGTGCACGACATATTTAATATCATTTAATACAGATTTATCTAAAATATTTAATATTGGTTTTATACTGTTAGGATCATGCTTAATGCGTGTAATTCTTTCTGCAGATATAGCAAAAACTTCCTTTTTTTCGGGGTCTAATATAAATACCGAAGCATCATGTTCAAAAAGTTTAGTTCCTGCAATTTTCATATACTTAACCTCCAACATTAGATATGTCTAAGAATATATCTACAATTTTTTTAGCTCTCTTATTCCAAGTATAATTTTTAACTTTTTTATAAGCATTTTTTGCTAATTTTTCTTGTAAATTTTTATTACTTATAAGAAATTCTATTTTTGAAGCTAAATCTTTTTCATTATCTGGCTCAAAAAATAAGACTTCATCTTCATTAACAATGTTTTTAATACTAGGTAAATTACTAGCTATAATTGGACGTTTAGAAGCCATATATTCAAATAGCTTTAAAGGAGAAGTATATTTTAAGGAAATTTCATATTTTGAAGAATTTGGAATGATTAATATATCAGATGCTTTTAAAAATAATGGAATTTTGTAATTCTCAACAAAAGGAATAAAAATTATATTTTTATACATATTTTTCAGAGCACTTATTTGATTTTTTTTAGCTCCAACAATTAAATAAAGAATGTTTCCCTTATTTTCTAAATAATTATACGATTTCAGAAACGTATCATATCCTTTCCATTTTTGTAAACTTCCTACGTAGGTAACTAATATTTTATTTTTTGGTAATTTTAATAAATCACGTATTTCCTCTTTTGAAAAATTAATATTAAACTTTTTAATATCAACCGCATTGGGTAAAAAAATAAATTTTGAAGAGTTATAATTTTTAAAATATCTTATATTATTTGTACTAACAGTAACGACAGCTTTTAAATAATTTAAACAATTTTTAAACATTTTTAACCAAATAGTATTTTCATTAATTTCATGTAATTCATAAATAATTTTTTTTTCTTTAGAAAATCTTGTAACAAGATAGGCAAAAGTTAAATTTCGTGTAAAAATATTATCAAAGTTATCTTTTATTTTAAGGAAGTGAAAAAAAAGTTGCAGTGAGCGAAGGTGGTAATTATTACTTACTGGTTTTAAAGATGTTAGATTATATTTTATATCATAACCATATACCTTTTTTATTATTTCCTTATTACAATTAAAGCTAAGTAAAGTTACATCAATTCCTATATTATAAAAAGCTTGACACATGTTTAATACTTGAATTCTATTAGCAGAAAAAGAAGAAAAATCTGCATTATGTACATATAATAACTTAAAATTTTTATTTTTCATTATGTTACCTTTTCATAAATATTAACTATATTTCTTCCGTAATCTTCCCAAGTATACTTTTCAGCTTTTTTTCTTGCATTTATGCTAAATTCTTTTATTTTTTTTCTATTTTTATAAAAATAAAGTATTTTTTCCTTTATAGCTTCTACATTACAAGTAGGTATTATAAAACCTTCCTTTCCATCTTCAACAATACTTCCAGCATTTTTTGTAGTTATTACTGGTAAACCACAAGCTAAAGCTTCATAAATAGATTTCGCAGAACCTTCAAGTAGAGAGGGGAAAACATAAATATCATGACAAGGTAAAACTTTTTCTATGTTTTTTGTAAATCCGTGAAGAAAAATATTATATTTTTTTGCATCTTTTAAACAGTTTTTTACTTCCGGATATACTCTACCATATATGTGTAACTCGGCATCTTTTAAATTTAATTCTTTCCAAGCTCGAATTAAGAATGGTATTCCCTTTCTTTTATTAACATTACCTGAAAATGCTACTTTAAATGTTCCATTATGCTTTTTCTCTATGGGTTTAAATTTGTTTATATCAACTCCAAAAGGTACTACAAAAATTTTATTTTTACTTATACCAAATTTTACTAAAGATTCTTTTACGAACTCAGAAGGTACTATGAAGTAATCTATATATTCTATAGAAGCTTTAATATAACTTGGTACATTATTTACAACTTTTCCAAATATTTCAAATTGTTCCTTTTCTGTTAAAATGTTAGGAAATGCCATAGCAATATCTTGAAATATAAGAATATTTTTTTTGTATTTTTTTAAAAATTTATATACCTTTGGTATAAACTCCCAAGAATGAATTAAAGTAGTATCATTATTAAAAATTTTGTTAATATTCTTTCTTAAAAATACATAAACGGCATTTTCAAATAAAAAAATTTTTATCCTATCTGCGGGAAAGTTGGGAGAAATATAAATAGGAATAGCTGTTAGAAACTTCATTATATATCTAGAAAGAGGAAAAATAGTCTTGAGATTATATGTTTTCCATAGTTCTCTTTTAAAACCTCGACACAAAACTAAATAAGAATAACCTCTACTGTTTACGTTATCTACAATAGGCTTTACTCGTATCCCTATAGTATTACTTATCCCAAAATCAGAGTTTATAAGAAAGTGTATTTGCATATAAAATCCCTTCAAAAATACACATAAAATTTTAGTTTGGTAGTCATATTATACCAATACTATATAGATATGTCTTGAAGTATCTAAAAAAATTGTTAAATTAAATAATTAAAGAAAAATGCAGCTAAAGATAAAAAGAAATATAAAAATAAAATTAGCTGTTAAATAATATTTGGAAATACAAAGAGTTAAAAATAGAAAAATTTAGAATATGCTATATAAAAGAAAGTAAAAAAAAATTTTTGCTAAAATTATTAAAAATAATAATATTAATATTAAGAAACAATTAGCTTTAGTACCTTATTGTTTTTCAAGATTTTTAAGAAATTAATCGAAAATAGCAAAGTTTATAAATACCTTTTAAATTTAATAAAAATACTTATTTTCCTATTTTTATGATTTCTCTTAGTTCTATAAAATTTAATTTTTAGGAATATTGATATTAGATTCGTGCGGAGGGTATTTTCATTCTTTGGAGGTTTTAGAGGTGAAGTTATCCATATTTATCAAAAGTTTACATACAGGTAGATGGAAAAAGACCTAATGAGAAGATAGTCGGCGTTCTTAATGTGCTTTCTGCTATCTTCGATAATAAATTTAAAACAAAAAAATTTATGAACATACTTCTTTCTTTAGCTGTTTGCGGAAGTAAAACTGACGAATTTATAAGATTTTGATCAGAACATCCATTTTTTTACATTATCAAAATTTAAAAATATTATTCCTTCTCCAAATTTTTTATTTATTTGCATTCCCCTATAAATGTTAAGACCTTTTATAAATCTAACATAGTCAAAATCTTTGATTTGAGATTTATAGAATTTTATAAGCCTTTCTTTTTCATTCATTTCTTTTGAAATATCAACAATATAATTAGGAGTTAAAGTATTCCATACTTCGTACATTAATATATTTCCTTTATAGTTAATTTCTTTTAATACATTTATTGTTAAATAAAAAAGAAGAAAATGATCTACATGTGTTTCATAAAAACTTGGAAAACATACAACATTAGGTTTTTTGGAAAAAATGATATTTTTTATAGCTTTAATAGCGTCTTTTTCTTTAATTCTATTACCATTGCTTATAAATTTATAAGGAATATTTAAATTTTCACTTACAATTTTAGACTCTTTGACTCTAGTTTTGTTATCCTTATTTGTAAAGATGTAAATACCATCAATGTGGCTAGAATACTTCAGTATAATTCCACCTATTCCTATAATTTCATCGTCTGGATGAGGAGCAAATACTACACATTTCTTTGGAAGTTCTTTAAATTCATTAGGATAGGGGAATGAATTATATTTAAGTCTAATAATAATGTCATGAAGTCTTTTTAAATACTTCCAATTGCGAAATTTATATAACAAACTCATTTTCTTACCTTGCTAATAACTAAAAAATGAGAAGCAAATCGAGGAAGTATCCGAGAAATAAGTTTTTCTATATTTCCTTTTATTCCCGAGTATTCTCTTTTTGTTGTATCTTTAATTTTTACTATTTCAAAATTATGTTTCCATAGTAGTCTTCGTATTTGATCTTTTGTAAAGTACATAACACTACCTTTGGTTAAATTTGGTTCATCGAATTTTCCTTTTATAACATATTTATATATTCTTCTTAATGAATAAGGATTCGGTAAAGTTATTATTAACAAACTTTCATTATGAAGAAATTTTTTTATATTTTCCAAAAACATACCAACATTTGATAAGTAATGTAAAGTTTCTCCTATTACAACAACATCAAATTTTTTGTTTAATCTAGAAAGGTTAATTAGATTTTCTGCATTATCATACATAACATTCCATCCTTTTTTTTTCAAATAATCAATTTTTCTTTTTTCGATATCTATTCCTAAAACATCTTTTGCATACTGTTTTAAAAATAAATGAAAATCAGAAACATCACCTAGTTTTGCATTATCCCCCAAAAATCCGATATCTAATACAATTTTATTAAGTATATACGGCTTTATAATTTCGTTTCTATCCACTATTTCCCTCATTGAATAAAATCTCTTACCTTTTTTGATAATTTTAAATAATTTTTACATTCTTCATATCCTTTTTGTCGTAATTTCTTATATAATACCAAATTATTAATTAAATTTAAAGTAATTTTTGCCAATTCCTTTTCATTCCATGAATTTAAAACTATTCCTTTCTCTCCATTTTTAACTAATTTTTTTAAGGATGAAATGTTTGAAACAATGATAGGTAATTTCGAATACCAAGCTTCCAAAATTACGTTAGGGAAAGCTTCTGTTTTACTCAAAAGCCAAAATATGTTTGCAGCTTTATAGTATTTCCAAAGTTTTTTATGTTCTATAAATCCCTCAAAAAAAACTCTACTTTGTAAACCTAATTGTTTTGTTAAATTTTCTAAATTTTTCCTTTCAGGACCTTCTCCAACTATTATATAGACATAATTTTCGGGCAAATATTTTAAAGCTTTTATACCCATTTCTATATTTTTTTCCTTACTTAATCTAGCTACAGTTAATATAATTTTCTTATTATGAAGATTATATTTTTCTATAATTTCCTTAGGATTTGCGCTATCAAAATATTCTTTATCAACTATATCCCTTGGAGAAAAAATTAATTTTCCTTTATAACCTAATTTTTTTGCATAATTTTCTAAATACGGAGAATTGTATAACAAGATATCTATTTTTTTTAAAGCTAAATAATCAAGTAAATAAACAATATTCCCATAAAATTTTCTTAATCCCCCTTTGGCTTTTATCATCTCAGCTGTGATATCTCTCAAGAAGCCGACAACTTTATAATTTCCTTTTGGAACACAAGATAACATATAAATAAAAGGTGAGTATATATAATCTGGCTTGAATTTATCTATTAAAATTTTAAGCTTTCGTCTAAAAGGAAAGAATAAATCGAAAAGCTGCTTTTTTTGGGAGGATTTAAATAAATGAATTT
>Ga0256836_1001282_pt1 | contig 11276 bp, 12 predicted proteins | sample 4561380metaG_FD_185974 | JGI IMG/M metagenome (GOLD analysis project Ga0256836, IMG submission 185974) | Hydrothermal vent microbial communities from Guaymas Basin, Mexico - 4561-380 | ecosystem: Environmental > Aquatic > Marine > Hydrothermal vents | place: Mexico: Guaymas Basin | collected...
AAACCAGACAGGTGTCAAGGCGCTTTTATCTCTGCAAAACTTTCGTGCGACAAACAAGTTCGTATCTTTTAGCGACTATGACACAACTGCATCATTTAAAGAGATGCAGTTTCTTATTAAGGGGACGAATGATGATGTCAATATCTCGGTTCATAATTTAAAAACTTCTTCAAACGCAGTACCTAAAGGGGAAAGAGTAAATATGAACTCTAAGAGTACGTTAGGTGAAATGCATTTGAGATCTGTTCCTTTAAGTCTGGATGTTGAAGAGTTGAAAAGTGATGTTCATGTACAGGGTGTCGAAAAAGAGGCTTTAGAAAAGATGAGTGAAATGGTGAGTAAAACAGAAGATATCAATGCTATCTCATATCAACCGGAATTTCAAAGAATTGTAATGCAACTGCTCTCAAAGGGTTTTAGCATTAAGATTCCAAACATCTCTTTAGGGCGTTTGGTAGTAGATAAAACAGAGAACTTTGGCGGAGTAAAAATAGACTTGAACTTAAATATAAAAGAGGATGAAAACCTCTCTGTGAAGATGAAAAAATCACCTCTGCTCTTTTTATCAAATATTTTTCTTGAGACAAATATTGAACTCTCTCAAAAAATGTATGACAAAATAGTACAAACTTCACCGATGGCGCAGACAATTTCATCATATGTTCAAAAAAAGAAAGATAATGTAGTATTTAAGATAGAGTTTAAAGATTCGCAACTCTCAGTGAATGGAAAAAGAGTCCAGTAGAGTATGAAGTTTCTCTTTTTTCTTTCTCTTTTCACTATCTCGTTACTTGCATCAACACTGCATCTTGCAACATCATCAAATCCTGCAAGGCTTAATCCTCTGCTTGCAACGGATTCCTCCTCTTCGGAGATTACTGGCTTTATCTTTAACGGACTTGTAAAGTATGACAAAGATTCCAAAGAGATCATAGGCGATCTGGCAAAGAAGTTTTACTTTAAAGATGATAAGACTTTGGTATTTGAACTGCGTAAAAATGTAAAGTGGCAGGACGGAGAAGCTTTTAGTGCAGCCGATGTGCTCTTTACCTATAAAACACTTATCTCGGACAAGATAGCTTCACCATACTCTTCGGGTTTTCGTTTTGTCAAAGATGTCAAGATAGTTGATAGATATAAAATAGAAGTAGATTATAGGGAGCCTTATTTTAAGGCACTCGAGACATGGATGATGGGAATTTTGCCAAAACATCTGCTAAAGAATGAAAAAAATCTTATGAGCTCGAAGTTTAATACTCATCCTATCGGAACGGGTCCTTACAAGCTAACACAGCTTGAACTCTCCAAAAATATTGAACTCACTGCGTTTGATGAGTGTTTTGAGGGTAGAGCCAAGATAGATAAGATCTCTTTTCATGTCATACCTGACCCGATGACACGGCTTTTGATGCTTAAAAATGCTCAGCTTGACATAGGCAGTATTGAACCGCTTGTGATGCAGAGACAACTGAAAAAAGATTTCTTTGAAAAGTTTAATATTTATGAAAAGATCTCTCTCTCTTACACCTATCTTGGCTTTAATCTCCGCCGTAAAAAGTTTCAAGATCCACGGGTGAGAGAAGCGCTCTCTTTGGCAGTCAATCGTCAAGAGTTGGTAAATATCCTCTTCTTTAAACATGCAAAAGTATGCAGTGGCCCTTTTTTGCCGGGAACAAAAGCATTTAATCCGGATGTGAAAGTCCCTACGCAAAATATCAAAAGAGCAAAAGAGCTTCTAAACGCAGCAGGATATGATGCAAAACATCCATTTGAGTTTGAGATAGTGACATCAAATGCAAGCTCCATCCGCCCTTATGCGGCTGAGATACTGCAGTATCAGCTGCAAAAAGCAGGTGTACAGGTGAAGCTGCGTGTAATGGAGTGGCAGGCATTTTTAAATATGGTGGTCTTTCCTCATAAATTTGATGCTGTTCTTTTGGGATGGGGACTATCTCCTACCCCTGACCCGTATCTCTTTTGGCACAGTGAGAGTGATAAAGCAGGTGGATTTAACCTTGTAGGGTATCACAACAAAAAGATAGATAAAATGATAGAAGCGTCCCAAAAGATCATAGATGCAGAGAAGCTTGGAAAATTATGGAGAGAGATGTTTGCGATAATAGTGCATGATAATCCTTATCTCTTTTTATACATTCCAAACTCTATCACAGCAGTGAATAAAAAGATAAAACACATAGAGCCAGCACTTGGCGGTATTTGGCATAACTACATAACATGGGAAAAAGATTAATGATAATATTGTTTGATTTGGATGGAACACTTATAGACTCAACAGAGGCAATTTTGGAGAGTTTTCATAACTCGTTTGATGTGCATGCTTATCCTCATGCTGATGATGAAGATATCAAAGCACTTATCGGGCATCCTCTTGATGTCATGTATAGAGAACTTGGCGTGGACGAGGAGAAGGTTTTTGATTTTGTGGCTACATATAAAGAGCATTACAGAAAAATCTCTACACAAAAGACGATACTTTTAGAGAATGCAAGAGAGGCTATTTATGAAGCGAGTAAGATAGCCACATTGGGAATTGTGACGACAAAAACAGGTAAATACTCACAAATACTGATGGAACATTTTGGAGTGATGGAGTATTTTGACGTACTAATTGGTAGAGAAGATGTTACCCACCCGAAACCGCATGCAGAGCCTATTTTAAAAGCCTTACAAAAGCTTGATACAGAGGCAAAAGATATATGGATGATAGGTGATACAAGCATGGACCTTATATCTGCACAAAATGCCGGTATAAAGGCTATTGGACTGCTAAGCGGCTATGATACAAAAGAGATGTTGCAGAAGTATAGTGATATTATATTGCGTGATTCTTTGGAGGCAATATCATATCTAAGAAGTATAAAAAATTCACACTATTAACATACAACAGCTCCTTAATTATATCATCAAGCTATATTTAAGTGCCAGTTGCCTAAAATACCAACAAATAGACTTGATAGAAAATATTTAAAGTTTCTTGAAAATTGAAGGAGAATTTATGCTAGAAATTAGATGGCATAGCCGTGCGGGTCAAGGTGCTGTTACTGGTGCTAAAGGTTTGGCAGATGTTATTTCAACAACTGGTAAGCATGTTCAAGCATTTGCATTTTATGGATCTGCTAAGCGTGGAGCTGCGATGACTGCATATAACCGTGTTGATGATAAAATCATTATGAACCATGAAAAATATATGGAGCCTGATTATGTTTTTGTAATTGATCCTGCATTAGTATATACTTCAGATGTAACAATTAATGGAAAAGAAGGTACAAAGTATATTATAACAACTCATATGACAACTGATGAGTTGGTTGCTTCTCAACCAAAACTTGAAGGTAAAGAAGTGTATACAGTAGATTGTATCAAAATTGCTCAAGAGACTATTGGACGTGCGATTCCAAATACACCGATGCTTGGTGCATTTATGAAAATATCTGGAATGTATGACATTGAGTTTTTTAAAGAGAGTATGCAGAGAATTCTGAAAAAATTACCTCAAAAAATTGTTGATGCAAATATGATCGCTATCCAGCGTGCATATGACGAAGTGAAATAAGGAGCTGATGATGGCGAACACAGGTTGGGATGAATTTGAAATCGGAGCAATGCTTCGTACTTTTGATGGTGCTATAGATGATATAGCAGGAACACTTCAAGAAGATCGTAACTATTCACAAAACAGCTCTTTTCGTGCTAGCGTAGCTGACTGGAGAATTGAGAAACCGGTTTTTAACAAAGATTATTGTATTGATTGTCAATTTTGTTGGATTTATTGTCCAGATATTTCTATCATTTCAAGAGATAAAAAGATGATTGGTGTAGATATGGATCACTGTAAAGGGTGTGGTATATGTGTTGAGGTTTGTCCTACAAATCCTAAATCATTACTAATGTTCCCTGAAAAAGCAGACGAAGAGACAGAGATAGCTTCTTGGCCTACTAAAGAAGATAAGGAGAAATAGATGGCATTTGATAAAATGGAATTAAGAGATATCGAAGTATGGGATGGAAACTTCGCAGCTGCTCAAGCAATGAGACAGTGTCAGATTGACGTTGTTGCTGCATACCCGATTACACCATCGACTCCTATTGTTGAAGGTTACGCAAAATTTTTAGCTGACAACTATGTTGAAGGCGAGTTTGTAATGGTTGAGTCTGAACATGCTGCAATGTCAGGATGTATCGGTGCTGCTGCTGCTGGTGGACGTGTTGCTACTGCAACATCTTCTCAGGGTTTTGCACTTATGGTTGAGACACTTTACCAAGCATCCGGTATGCGTTTACCAATCGTTCTTAACGTTGTAAACCGTGCACTTGCTGCACCGCTTAACGTTAATGGCGATCATTCAGATATGTATCTTGGTCGTGATTCCGGTTGGATTCAGCTTGATGCTTACTGTCCACAAGATGCATATGATTTAAACTTCATCGCATTCCGTGTAGCAGAGGATCATGATGTAAGACTTCCATGTATGGTTCATCAAGATGGTTTTATGACATCTCACACTGCTCAAGGTGTACATACTATGGATGATGATACTGCTTATGGTTTTGTAGGGGACTATAAACCAATGAACGATATGCTTGATTTTGAACATCCTGTAACTCATGGTGTACAAACTGAAGAAGATTGGCACTTTGAACACAAAGCACGTCAACACAATGACCTTATGACAAAAGTTATGCCAAAAATTCAAGCTGCGTTTGATGATTTTGAAAAACTAACAGGTCGTAAATATAATATCGTTGAAAAATATGATCTGGATGATGCAGATGTATGTGTTGTTTGTATGGGTACTTCAGTTGAAACTGCTCGTGAAGTTGCATTAGAAATGAGAGAAAAAGGTATTAAAGCCGGTGTGGTTGGTATTCGTGTAATACGTCCATTCCCATTCTTTGAAATCGCAGAAGCTCTTAAAGATGTAAAAGCTATTGCTGCACTTGACCGTTCATCTCCAAATGGTGCTCCTGGAATGCTGTTTAATGAATTGGCAGGATCTCTTTTCAATACAGATACAAAAGCTATGCTTTCTGGTTATGTGTATGGTCTTGGTGGTCGTGATTTAACGAAGAAACATTTAGTAGATTTATATACTGAGCTTCAAGCAAATGTTGACGCTGGTAAAATAACTACTCCTTTACAACAATTTATCGGTGTTCGCGGACCGAAATTAGCATTTTTATAGGAAGATATTATGAGTGAAATGAAAAAAATTAAAAACTTAAAAGAGTTTTCAACATCGGCTGACCGTTTTGAGGGTGCAAACCTTCTTTGTCCTGGTTGTGCTCACTCTATCATTGTTCGTGAAGTTTTAAATGCTACTAATGATGATTTGATTCTTTCAGCTTCTACGGGATGTTTGGAAGTTTGTACGGCTGTGTATCCATATACTTCATGGGATGCTTCTTGGATTCATATCGGTTTTGAGAATGGCTCAACTGCAGTTGCAGGTGCTGAAGCAATGTACAATGCACTTAAACGCAAAGGTCGCCTTAAGCAACCTGACCGTAATCCTAAGTTTGTATCATTTGCGGGTGATGGTGCTTCTTACGATATCGGTTTCCAGTGGATTTCTGGTTGTATGGAACGTGGTCATAACATGATGCACGTTGTTCTTGACAATGAAGTATATGCAAACACTGGTGGACAACGTTCTTCTTCAACGCCTATCGGTTCATCTGCAACTACATCACCGGCTGGTCGTGTAAGTTACGGTGAGAAGAGAAACAAAAAAGATATGGTAGCTATTATGGCTAGTCATGGTATTCCATATGCTGCACAAGTTGCTCCAAATAAATGGAAAGATATGGTGAAGAAAATTCAACACGGTATGGCTGTTGATGGTCCTGTATTTATCAATGCAGTTTCACCTTGTACAACTGAGTGGAAATTTGACCCTAAAGATACTATGATGCTTACTGATTTAGCAACTGACTCATTAGTGTTTCCATTGTATGAAATTATTGACGGTCATGAGTTAAATATTACTTACAGACCTAAAAATGTAGTACCTGTTGAAGAGTATCTTGCGGCACAAGGGCGTTTTAAACATCTCTTTAAAGATGAGTATAAATACTTAATCAAAGAGTGGCAAGAACGTGTAGATGCGAACTGGGCATACTTAAACAAAAGAGAAGAAGCGAGAGTTTAATCTCAAACTTTTCTTTTTCTTTACCCCGTTTTTAGATATTTCACCCTTTGTGGTGAAATATTAACTTACTTTTCAAAACTTTAAATATCCTCTTTTCTTCACATAAAACTTATCTACAGTATATAAATTTTTTTTTGATAATTATTATAATTTAAGCCCTAAATAGTGGCATTAAGATAAAATATAATATATAAATACAGAAGAGTTAGAATGAAATTATTTTTTTTATTAGGAGTGCTTTTTTTTAATACACTCTCAGCATATGATATTGATCAAATGTTGGATTTGTATAGAAAAGAGAGTGACCTTTCTAAAAAAACAAAGAATGAGGCATTAGGACACTTAACAGTATACACTCGTGATGATTTAGAGCGTATGCAGGCTAATACTCTGAGTGATTTGCTTAACTCTCTACGCTCTTTTAGATACGATGAAAACATGCTTGGCCTGACGGATGTTTTACATACGGATCCGAATCTCTACTCAAGTGATATAGTAAAGATTTTTATCAATGACCATGAAATATCTTCTGCATTTGCCGGAAGTGGTTTGTACCTGTATGGAAATATTGAACTTGGTTTTGTTGATCATGTAGAGATTTACGAAGGAAGTGCCTCTACGTATGTTACTACAGGTCTTTCTGCTGTTACCATTAAGCTTTACTCAAAAGATCCCAGTCGTGAGGCAGGAACGCATTTAGAAGTAAATGCAGGTTCACGAAAGAGTCACTATGAAAATATCTCCTATGCAGGTGTTGAAAAAGATCTAGAGTATTATCTCTATGCTAGTCAAAAAACTGCAAATAGAGAGAAGTATGAACATGAAGGGCATACTCTCTCTAGAGATTATAGTGACAAACACGCATTGATGAGTGTCCGTTATAAAAATATAGATTTTGGTGCTGAGATTCTTGATCATAAAATGGATCCTTTTTTATCTTTGAGTATGTTTGCAACGCCTAATGATGGTGATATAGATTATTTGCTTAAGCGTATAAGTACAACTATGACCTTTTTAGATGATGACTCATTAAAATTTTCCTTTACTTTCATTCGAGTAAACGGGCATATCAACTTAAATATGGATGGTACTATCTGGACTGACAATGCAATAAAGCTCCTTAGTGCACAAAAAGACAGTTTGGTTTCAGATAGTATTGATGATACCTATAGTGCCAAATTAGAAAAAGATACATTTTATCAACAACACCATTTCATAATTGGTTCAGAGTATAGCAAAAGAGTGTTGCATGGTGTTGTTGCCTATAACAATGGTGTACGAGATGATAACCCTGATTATGTAAATAATCAAATTTTATCCGGATATATTCAAGATGATTACTCGCTTTATAAAAATCAGATAATCACCGCATCTGCAAAATACAATCACTATAACAGTAAATCAGATAAAATGGCTAAGGTATTTAATACACTGCAGTTTCGTATAGGCTATATTGTGACATCTCAAACAGATGTTTTTAAAGCTTTTGCTTCACAAATGGAGTTACCCACAGAACAGTATGTCTTGGATTTTACTTCACAGACGAAGATAGAGTTTTTGAGGATTAGAGACTATTCTGCAGAGTATATAAAAAGTATCGGAAGCCATAAAGTAGGGCTTTGTTATGAGTATCTGGAAAATGAAAACCCATCTTTAACAAGAAAGCAAGGCTCTCCAAAATATTATGGCAATCACAGTATAAGTCTTAAATATGACTATGATTTTAATCCATTTAACAGTTTGAAATCTATGTATTTTATAAATAAATATCATAATAATATAAATGGAAATTACAGTCGTGTAGAGGGTGGTTTTGTAAGACTTCTAAATAGTTGGAATAAATTTGATTTTTATAATGAGGCTGATTATCATCATTTAGATGATTCGGAGATAGATGGTATACAGTTTAATACAGGAGTCAGATTTAAAGCAAAACCTTCACTTATCTTTACGTTAAAAGGTACCAATATCTTTAACAGTGCTGCAAAAAGTAAGTATGATTATGTAAACTTGGTTGGCTTTACGCCAGAAATAAAATCGCTTTATATATCCCCCATAGACAGGAGTGTAACTATTGGTGTGGAGTATGACTTTTGAAAATAATAGTTTTTATAAGCACTCTACTCATATGTACTACTCTCTATGCCTCCAATAATGAATGGGAGGGGCTGATACTTAAAAAAATACTCCACAGTATATCTAAGCATCAAGAGATAGCAGTCTATTCTAAGAACAAAGTATTGGTAGATGAGTTGAAAGACTCACGTTTTATACATATTGTAGAAGATTGTACAAAATGTGATTTTGTTTTGGCAAAAGATGAAGTCAATAACTCTTGTCAAAAACCCACAATAGTATTTAGCTATTATGATTATCTGCATACGCCAACTGCTGTTGGGGTCTTTTTCTGGCAAAAAGGGAGACCGACAATTCGTTTCTCAGAGAAACGACTGAGGTCTTTTCATCTACATGTAACAGGGGAGTTGTCTAAATTTGTCTCAACAAACGACTAATAAAAAGATAAAAATCGGATTCGTACAGCTAGGTATAATAATTGTATTTATACTATTTGTAGGGAGTCTTTCCTACAGTAAATATAATGATACACTGCATGAAACTACAAAAAGTTTAAATGAAAAGATTATCTACTTCCATTTTGAGACATTTAAAGAACTAGAGAAGATTTTTTTAAATGATACAGATAATCATTTTTTACAAACAGTTATAAAAGAGAAAACTTTACGCAGAAATTTTGAAGATATGATGAATCTGATTCGTATCTCTACAATTCAAAATCTGTTTGTTGTTGCAAAAAAGAGAGATAATGAGTACTACTTTTTACTTGACAGCGAACAAGATCTGAAAAAACGAGCCAATATTTTTGAGCCTTTTGATCCACTTGGAAATGGCTGGAACAGATGCTATGAAAGTAAAAAACCACAAATGTTTTACCATACAAAAAATAAAGATTTATGGATTACTATTATCTACCCAATAGTAGAAAATAATCAGACTGTTGCTTTGATAGGGGCTGATATCTCTCATCAACTAGATATAAATATGGAGAAAAAATTACAGGATTTTACCCATTTCTTTTTTTGGTTGATGTTTTTAAGTATTGCGTTTTTTGCACTGCTTTATCTGTTGACACTCTATTTCAGGCGTAAATACTATGATAGTTACAGAGACCCACTTACACAGGTCTACAACAGAAAATATCTTTATGACGTTGTCATAAAAAAATTATCTCGTTCTTACCAGCTTTTTATGATTGATATTGACCTGTTTAAGGATGTAAATGATACCTATGGACATGTTGCCGGTGATTATATTTTGCAAGAAGTTGCAAGACGCATCGAGAGTCTAATACGAAATGAAGATTCAATAATCCGTTATGGCGGAGAAGAGTTTTTAGTCTATACAACGACATTAAATCATAAACAAAGTTTGGAATTTGCAGAGCGAATCAGAAAAAAAGTAAAATATGAACCCATCATCTATAAAGATATAGTCTGTCACATAACTGTTTCTATAGGCGTGAACGCAGATGCAACGAGAGATAAATCTTTTGATGAGATGTTGATTGAAGCAGACGAAGCTCTTTATAAAGCCAAATTAGCAGGAAGAGATTGCGTTAAAATGTCAAAGTGATTGAAGTTATCTTTTTTACTTCAATTTAGCATCAAGCTTTTTTGGTAAAATACAGGCAATTATGAAATAAAAATTAAGGAATTTACTATGCCACTACTAGACTCTTTCACAGTTGACCATACTATTATGCCGGCACCGGCTGTACGAAAAGCAAAAACGATGAAAACACCATCGGGGGATAAAATTACAGTGTATGATCTGCGTTTTTACAAACCAAACAAAGAGAAGATGGACGGGCGTGGTATTCATACCCTAGAACATCTCTTCGCAGGTTTTATGAGAGAGCATCTTAACTCTAAAGACGTAGAGATAATCGACCTCTCTCCTATGGGATGCCGTACCGGTTTTTATATGTCAGTTATCGGTACCCCCGATGAGAAAAAAGTAGCGAAAGCTTGGAAAAAATCTATGCAAGACGTACTGAAAGTAAAAAGTAAAAAAGATATTCCAGAGTTAAACATTTACCAATGTGGAACATATAAAATGCACTCCCTTAAAAATGCAAAAAAAATAGCCTCTGATGTCCTTAGCCATAAGATAGGTGTAATGGACAATGAGAAGTTAAAACTTAGTAAAAAAAAGTTAAAAGAGATAAATAAATAATGTTGGTAGTAGTACCAATGGACTCGACAGATGTCCAAGAAGCGAAAATCACACCTGTATTAGAAGCAAAAACATGGGCTGAGTTACGCATAGAAGAGGGTGAGCTTGTAGAAGTTTTACATGCTGATACCTATGATGGTTTTGAAGCTTGGCCGGAGGCCGTAGTGGTGCAGAGTGACGGTGAACCCGTGATGGATTTTATAAATATGTCCATGATTGTTCTTGTCGCACATACACAAAAAACGATAGATGAGATAGTAGAAGCTTTTTTATTTCGTGAGCTGCATGATTTAGCTTATTAAGATGAATTTAGAACAGTTTTTAGAACTTTTTAATCCTTTACCTGGAAACCACTATCTTCAAGTTACATCTATCATAGATGAAACAACATTCGCTCTCAATGAGCTGATAAAAGGGGTAGAGGGTGAGCTGCGTTTAGCAATCTACTCTGAGAAAGAGTATGAGCTTGCAGCAGAACTCTCCGATGCAAAAGTGCAGTTTATAACAAAGCAAAATACCCCGTTTCGAGCGCTGCCCCGAGATAACGATCTTGTAATTTTCAAAGATATCTTCACTCAACACAAAAACCCTGAACTCCTCTTACGCATAGCATATACGACACTTGCCAACACAGCAGATATCATCATCATGCAAGAGAAGGGGACGATGGATGTTGAAGCAACAAAAGAACTTTTAGAAAAGTTTGAGTTTCGTGCTCCGAATTATATTGATGTACTGCCTGAGTATGACCTGGTTATGGCAAAAAAGATGCATATGTGGGGTAATGGACTTTAGTCCTTTTCTTTATGTAGTTTAGAAATCATCCTCTTCAAACTCTGCATCAGCTTTTGC
>Ga0256836_1001283_pt1 | contig 11269 bp, 11 predicted proteins | sample 4561380metaG_FD_185974 | JGI IMG/M metagenome (GOLD analysis project Ga0256836, IMG submission 185974) | Hydrothermal vent microbial communities from Guaymas Basin, Mexico - 4561-380 | ecosystem: Environmental > Aquatic > Marine > Hydrothermal vents | place: Mexico: Guaymas Basin | collected...
GATTTCAAAAAGTTCAATATAATAAAAAATATTATTTTATTGATAGAAAATGAAATTCATATAAAAGTTTTATATTTGAAAAGTTATTTAAATGATAAAAATTATAAAATAAGTTTATGATTTTTTTTAATCATGAAATAATGTATGAAATTATAAAAAGATTATCTAATTGATTTAAAATAATTAAAAATAAAAAATGAAAATATAATATTATTGATAAAAATTGAAAAATTTTATTTAAACAATAGTTTGATAAAATTTGAAATTTTTTTGAATGATTTTCTACGGTTTATATTAAATGAAAATGATATAATTTCATTGATGAAAAATGAAACTTATTAAGTAGAATATAGTTTGATGAAGTATAGAATTTTTCTGAATGATTTGCAAAAATTTTTATTAAACAAAAATGATATAATTTTATTGATAGAAATTGAAATCTTTTATTTAATCAATAGTTTGATGATATTTAGTATTTTAATGATTGATATGCAGTAATTTATATTAAATGAAAATGATATAACTTTATTGATAAAGATTGAAAAATATTAACTAATAAATAGTTTGATGATGTCTATATTTTTAATGAATGATATGCTGCTATTTATATTGAGCAAAAATGACGGAATTTCATAAATAAAAAATGAAATATAATAAGTAAACAATAGTTTGACAGAGTTTATAGTTTTAAAGGATGAATTGCTGAAATTTATATTAATTGAAAATGATAGAATTTTATAGATAATAATTGAAATTTAATAAGCAAATAGTAGTTCGTTGAAGTTAATGAATTTGAAAATTGATTTTGAAAAATCTATTACAATAAAAAATAGTTTTTTATTAATAAAGATTGAAATATTTACAATATTTTTTTGTTTAATAAATTATTTAAAAAATGAAAATTATAAAATAATTTTTTATTTTTAAGTAAATGATAATGCATAAAATTGATAAAAAATTATTTAGATGAGAAAAAATAGTTAAAAATGAAGAATGAAAGTATAATTTTATTGATAAAGATTGAAATCTATTAAGTAATATATAGTTTGATAAAGTTTATAAATTTTCTGGTTGAGTTGCTTTAGTATATAAAAAAGAAAAATGATAGAATTATATAGATAAGAAATGAAAATTGTTGAGCAATCAATAGCTTGATAATGCTTAGAATTTCTCTGAATGATTTGGTTTAATTTATATTGAATGAAAATGATATAATTTTATAAATAAAAAATGAAAATTATTGAGTGAAATATAGTTTGATGATGCTCAATTTTTTACTGAATGACTTGCAAGGATTTATACTGAATGAAAATGATAGAATTTTATTAATAAAAAAGGAAGAATTATAAGTAAAATATAGTTTAAGAAAGCTAAAAATTTTTCAGAATGATTTGCAAGTGTTTATAAAGAATGAAAGTGATAGAATTTTATAGATAAGAATTGAAATTTTATAAGTGAAACATAGTTTGACGAAGTCTAGAATTTTAATGAATGAATTGCAGATGTTTATATTCAATGAAAGTGATATAATTTTTTGAATAAAAAAGGAAATCTTTTAAGTAAAATATAGTTTAATGATATTTATAATTTTTTTGATTGATTTGCTTTAGTTTATATTGAAAAAAAATGATTTAATTTTATTGATAAAAATTGAAATTTTTTAAGCAATCAATAGTTTGATAATGCATATGATTTTTCTGAATGATATGCTAGTGTAAAAATAGAATGAAGATGATAGAATTTTATAGATAAAAACTGAAATTTTTTATTTAATCAATAGTTTGATAAAACTCAAAATTTTTCTGAATGATATTGAAAAGTATATATAAAATGAAGATGATAGAATTTTATAAATAAAAATTGAAATTTTTTATCTAAAACATAGTTTAATGAAGTTTATGATTTTTGTGAATGATACACTTTAGTCTATATTGAATGAAAGTGATATAATTTTATAAATAAAGAATGAAATTATTTAAGCAATGAATAGTTTGATAATGCTTACGAGTTTTTTGAATGATATGCTGCTATTGAAATAAAATGAAAAAAATAGAATTTTATAGATAAAAAATGAAATTATTTAAGTGAAAAATAGTTTGATGAAGTTTATAATTTCAAAGAATGATTTGCTCCTATTAAGATAAAATGAAAGTGATAGAATTTTATAGATAAAAATGGAAATTATTTATCTAAATAGTAGTCTGATAATTTACAATTATTTAAAGATTGATTCTGAAAAGTATTTTATAATTGAAAACAGTATTTTGTTGATAAATATTGAAATAATTATAGTAATTTTTTATTTAAAAGATTATTTGAAGAATAAAATATTATAAAATAATTTTATATTTTAAAAAAATAAAAAAATGCAATTAACTGTTGAAAGATTATCTAACTGATTAGAAATAATTAGAAACGAAAGATGAAAATATATTGTTGTAAATGAATATTGAATACCAGTAAATTAGTGGGAATTTGATGATGTTAAAAGTTTGATTGAATGATTTGTAAGAGTTTATATTATATGAAGATGATAGAATTTTATTGATGAAAATTGAAATCTTATAAGTAGTCAGTAGTTTGATAATGCATGGGATTTTTCTGAATGATTCGCAAAAATATATATTGAGTGAAGATGATAGAATTTTATAGATAAAAATTGAAATTATTTATGTAGAGAATAGTATGATGCTGCGTACGAATATAAAAACTGATTTGCTCCTGTTTATATTGATTGAAAATGATAGAATTTTATAGATAGAAAATGAAATCTTTTAAGCAAATAGTAGTTCAATAATTTTGTTGAATTTAGAGATTGATTTTGAAAATTTTATCATTATGGTGAATAGTATCCTGTCGATAAAAGATGAAATGTTTATAATGAAAAAATATTTAAAAAATTATTAAAAAAATAAAAATTGTAAAATAAAAATTATTTTATTTTATTTTTTTTTAGTAATGCACAAAATTATTGAAAAATTTTTTAATTGAATAAAAAAAGTTAAAAATAAAAAATGAAAGTATAATCTTATCAATAAAAATTGAAGATTATTAAGTAAAATTTAGTTTGACAAAATCTTATATTTTTCTAAATAGTATTTTAAAGTTTATATTAAATGAAAATGATAGAATTTTATTAATGATAAATGAGAATTATTAAGCAAACAATAGTTTAGTTTTGTATAGGATTTTGAAGAATGATATGCAACTGTAAGAAGTAAGCAGAAGTGATAGAATATTATAAATGAGAAATGAAAATTTATAAGTGAGCAATAGTTTGATGGAATCTATAATTTTTCTGAATGATTCGTAAAAATTTATGCTCAATGAAAATGATGGAATTTTATAGATAAAAATTGAAAGATATTAAGTAAAAAATAGTTCATTTCTGCTTATAACTTTCATGAATGATATGCAGAAGTATATGAAGAATGAAAATGATAGAATTTTATGGATAAAAAATGAAATTATTTATCTAAATAGTAGTTTGATAGTCTTATTGAATTTGAAAATTGATTCTGAAAAATTCATTATAATAGAGAATAGTATTCTATTGATAAGAATTGAAATATTTTTAGCGAATTTTTATTTAAAAAAATATTTTAAGATTTATAAATTATAAAATAATATTTTTATTATTTAAAATTAAAAAATGCGCAATTTTACTAGCGTATCAGATAATTGAATAAAAACAGTTGTAAACAAAGAATGAAAATAGAATTTTATTGATAAAGATTGAAATCTTTTGAGTAAAAAATAGTTTGATTATGTTTATAGTTTTAAAAACTGATTTGCACTTGTTTTTTTTGAATGAAGATGACAGAATTTTATTGACGAAAAATGAAATTATTTAAGTGAAATATAGTTTGATGAAGCATAGAATTTTTGTTGTTGAATTGCAATAGTAAAAATTGATTGAAAATATAATTTTATCAATGAAGAATGAAAATTATTAAGTGAAATTTAGTTTGATAGAGTTTATAGTCCCTATGAATGATTTGCGAGAGTCTATATTGAATGAAAATGATATAACTATATCGATAAAAATTGAAAATTTTTAAGTGAAATATAGTTTAGAAATGCTAATAATTTTGATGAATGAATTTGAGAAATTTTTTATTGTAGAGAATAGCGTTCCATCGACAAGAATAGAAATATTTATAGTAATTTTTTAACAAAAAAATTATTTAAAAATTAAAAATATAAAATAATTTTATAAATTTTTATGTTTAATTTAATTATTAATTTTTTTAAGAACTATTATTAGCCTTTTTTTATTTGAAAACAAAGGATAACAAGTAACTAAAACAATTTTATCTTTCCAACTTAAAAACCTATCTTTAAACTGTTGTTTTGTTAAAACAAATTTATTTACTACTTTATAACTATCTTCTATTCATTTTTGTATATCATATAATTTAACTATATCTCATAATTTTAATTTATAAAATTCTCTTCAAATATTTAAAATAGGTTTTCAACTAGAATGAGCAAAAATATATAATGTATTATTAGAAATGTCATAATATGGTGCAATTGATATGCTTTCTAATTTTTCATTAAATTCTTTAATATTATTTAATTCATTAACATGAATATCAAAAGTTTTTCATTTTATTTCTATAAAATCATATATTTTATCTAACTTTGAAAAATTATTTTCTATCTTTATTTTTTCTTTATCTTCTCTCTTATTTTTTCTCTTATCCTCTTCCTTATTTTTTATTTCTTCATATTCTCTTTTAAATTTAAAATTTTTGTATTCTTTTACTATTAATTCATTTCACGATTTATAATATATATAAATCGGTTTATAAGAAACATATTTATACTCATCCTCTATAACATATATTTTTTTTTCTATCTTAAAAATTATAATATTATTAAGTATATCTGACAAATCAGGAAAAAATCTATAAATTACTTGAAGTCATATAATAAAAGAAATATAAAAAAATACTCATAAAAATATAAAAAACATTATATAATCTATAACTTTTCTCATTTTTTTACAAAAATTAAAAATAAATTTATTATCCTGTAATAGTAGGATATAAATCAGCTAGTAAATTAAAAACTAATTTTATTTTTTCTTTATATGCTTCATGAGGAACATTATAATCAGAAGAAGGATATTTTATTAATTCCCATAAATTATTAAGCAATATATCAAACTTAACTTTTGCATCTTCATTTTCAGTAAAATTAAAAACAGAATCTCTAAATTTTTTAACAAAAATATATATTATTTTTAATATCATAGTATTATAATTGAATCAACAATTTTCAAACAAAAAATTTATTAATTTTTCTTCATATTCTTTTCTTTTTTCTAATAATTTTCATTTTTTTCATAAAGTAAAGAATTCATAAGATCATTTTAAAAATTTTAATTCTCATATAGCTCAATAAAAATTAATAATTCAATTTTCTTCAAAAACTTTATGAATTGTTTTATCTAACTCTTTTCACACATTTTTTAATTCTTCTAAATTTACTTCTTCTCATAATTTATCTAATAATTTTGCATTTTTCAATATATAATTATAAGATACTATTAAATTTCATAAAAGATTAAAGAATATAATATAAAAAAAAACTTTCTTATGTATAATTAATTTTATTTTTGCTTGTTTTAATTTAGTTAATAAAGAATCATAATCTTTTATTCATATTCTTTTTATTATAAAATAACTATCTTTTATTTTTTTATTAAAATATTCTTTTTTATTTTTATTTTCATTTAAGATTTCTATCATATAATCTATTATTTTTTCTATTACAAACATTTTATCTTCATTATCTGTATCAAGGTCTATTTTTTTGTTCTTTTTTATAAGTTTTATAATTATTTTTTCACTATAATTATCATCTTTTTTTCCGTTATATAATGACATATAATCATTAAAAACATCTTTAATTAAATATTTAATTATTTCTATTTCATTATATAATTCTCAAAATAATTTTCATTCTATTCAAGTATAATCGCTAAACTTTATAAATTTTTCATCTTTTTGAAATAAATAATTATTTAAATTAGTAAATTCTTTTCTACTTTCATTTTTAAGCATGGTTTAGTTTTTCTATATTAAAATAAAATAATATGTTTAAAATATAGTAAATAATATAGAAATATAAAAAGTTTAAAAAGAAGTTTCAAATAAATATTGGATTTTTATAATTACATTTTTTACAGATGTTAAAATCAAATACTGAAAATAATAATAATTTAATAAAATTATCAGTTTTTTTTGATAAATTATCTGCTTTTTGATTATGAGAATTAAAAAGAAAAATAGAAGAAATAGAACAAGAAACATGAGAAAGGTATTTTATAAATAAAGAAATAGCAACTGAAAGTTTAATCAAATTTGCTCTTTTATGAAGTCAAGAAATTATAGTTTCTGAATTGCTTAAAATTCTTAAAAAATATATTGTTATATTAAAAGCACATAATGAGCATAATGATAATTCTACAAATTTTTTGCAATTAAAAATTTTTGAAGAATTAGAAAATTATTTAATAGAAATTAAAAATAAAAGTTCTAAAAGTATAGAATCTATAACAGTTAAAGATTTAGTTGAAAAAAAAGAAAAATTAAAACTATGAAAATTTAATTTTTTAGAAAAAATAGAATTAACAAGACTATGAAATGCATTTGTAGTATGATGAAGAACATGAGTTTGAAAAACAGCTTTTGCTATGAATTTTATTGATGATTTAATTTTAAATGAAGAAAATATAAGTATATTATATTTCTGAACACAAGAAATTGATGAAGTTAAATTTATGGAAAGATTTTTAATTTATAAATGATGAAGAAAATATAAATTTAAATTAAATAAATTAGAAAATTTAATAGAATATAAAAAAATCATAAATACTTTAATTTATAATTCAAGCAGATTGCAAAAATTAAAAGAAATCTATATTAATAATTTTATAAATCAAGTTGCCAATAGTTTAAATGTAAGTAATATTGAAAATCTTTATATTTCATTACATAGAACTTTGAATGAATATATAACATCTTTTATTGAATTTTATAATATAAAAACTAATGAAGTAAATAAAGAAAGACTAAAAAGCATTTTAGAATCTTATAAAAACCAGATTTATCAATATTATTTCACTTTTTTAAATAAAGTTGAAAAAATATATAATGTATTTTTTATATTTGAATCTTTATTTGAATTATTATGAATAACTAATTGATTAGACTGATTAAAAACTATATTGTCTAATTATCATAATAAGTTTAGAGAAATAAGTAAAGATTTTGATAAATTTAAAAAGGAAGATTTATTATTGAAAGAAGTAAATGAAAAAATAAAATTGTTATTAGAAGATTCTGAAAATAAAGAAATTATTAAAGAAAAAATATTAGAAAATTCGTTTTTAAAAGATATTGAACAAATTAAAAATATATTATTAGAATATAAAAACAATTTAGAGAGTTATTTTAAAAATAAAGATAAAAATGAACTAGAAAGCATAATTGTAAAGATGAAAAATCTTTTTACAAAACTTTTAGAAGAATTAAATGCAAAAATAGAAGAAGAACAAAAAGAAATAGATGAAATTTTAAATGAAATAAAAGAATATTTATTGATTAATGATGTTAAAATTTATTCAAACTTAAATGTAAAATTTATAAAACAAATGGTAAGAAAGAAATATTATGAATGTAAAACTGATAATAAAAAATTAGTAGTAATAATTGATTATTTAAATGAAATTGATTATTGAAAATCGATGACTGAATATGAAAAATCTTGGAGTAATTGAAAATTATTATTGGAATTAACAAGAAAATATAATGTATTTGTTTTATGATTAATTCAAACTAATAAAATTAAAAATGAATTAGAATCAGAGAGAAGTGATTTAAGATGATGAGAATGAGTAAAATTCAATATTGATTGATATTGAGTTATAGAAGATAGAAGTTATTGATATCATTTAACAGAAAATTGATTATCAAAACATGAATTAAATTTTCCAATATATGAATTCTGGATTAAAAAAAATAGACATTGACCACTCTCTAAAAAATACTATATCTTTGACAAAAATATGATAAATTATATTCCTATTAATAATGAAATTGAAGTAGAAATACTTGATAAAGATAAAAAGAAAGAAATAAAATTTAAAAAACAATTAGAAGAAGCATTTGAAAATCAATTAGAAAAAAGTATTAAAGAAAAACAAAATGAAGAATTAAATGAGTTAATTATTTAAATTATTTATAATAAATTGTTTTGTTTAAAATAGTTTTTTATTTACTAAATATTAATAATATGAAACTAAACGACATTATAGAAAAAAGACCTATAAAAGAAAATTGAGACCCAAAAAAAGAAAAAGAAATAATAAATTATTTTTTAAATGAATATTATAATGCTATAAAAACAAAAGATCTTACATCTTTTGAAGAAGCTCTCAGAAAAGTAGATGAAAATTGATTAAATTTAGATATTAATGAAATAGAAGACTTGTTCGCAGATTTTAATAAAAATTTAGTAGAATTTCAAAACAATAATATGCAAGATATAAATGAATTACTTAAAATTCTTCAAATTGAAGACTATAAAAATGTAATTAATGATGTTAGAAATAAATTAAAAGAAATAAAAAGCAGAAATTTTTTACTTAAATCAATTATATATAATATTCTTATGTTGATAGAACCTTATAAATATAAGTATTTTGCTTTAAAAGAAGAAATTCATACTGAAATTTATTTAAATAAAAGAATGGAAGATAAATATGTTAAAGGTTCTGTTATTGATTCAGAAGTTAAAAAATATTCTGAATATAAAAAATTTCATTTTTTTGATAGAGCTTATAAATTAACAGAAAAATTATTTGAACAAGTGAATTCTATTTATTTCTTGATTAAAGAAATAGAGAGTTATTTAAAAGAATAATAAAATTATTTTTTACAAATATAATTCATAATTAAAATTATTTATATTAAAAAATAAAAATATGAAATTAGATAGTAAAATAATATTAACTTGAGATAGGCCGACTTGAAAATTACATATATGACATTTTTTTTGAAGTTTAAAAGAAAGATTAAAATTACAAAATGAATTAAAAAAATGAGATGAAATGTATATTTTAATTGCTGATATGCAAGCATTAACAGATAGAAAAGATAAGGAGCAAATAAAAAAAATAAAAGAAAATATATATGAATTAATGACAGATTATTTATTAATTTGATTAGATTATACTAAAGTAAATTTTGTTTTACAAAGCAAGGTACCTGAAATTTCACATATTTTTTATATTTTCAGCTGCTTTACACCACGCAATTATATAGATGTTCATATACCACAAGTTAAGCAAGAAGCAAAATTAAAATGAAATAAAAATATTTCTTTATGATTTTATTTACATCCTATACATCAAGCAGCAGATATATTATCAGTTTCAGAAGCTTGAAAAACTATCTATGTACCAGTTTGAAAAGACCAAAGCTGAAATTTAAATTATGCTAAATATATATCAAAAAGAATAAACAATATTTCTTCGCAATTATGAAATTGAAAAATATTAAGTGAAGTAAAAGAAATATTTTGAGTATCAGAAAATATTAAATGATTAGATTGAAAAAAAATGAGTAAATCGTTATGAAATGTTATTTATTTAAGAGATTCAAAAGAAGATATAGAATATAAAATTATGAAATTAATGCCTATTTGATATGATTATAATCAGAAAAAACCTTTAAATATTGAACTATTTAATCAATATACAGAGTTATTTTTTAATAAAGAAGAAGCAGAATTTTACAAAAAAGAATATTTAGAATTCAATAAACTTCACATAAAAACTTTTAAGAAAAAATTAATAGAAAATATAATCAACTTCCTTGAAGAAATAAAAATAAATAAAAAAATATTAAATATGAAAGAAGAAGATAAAAGAAGATTTATAGATTTATTAATCAAATTCTGAACAGAAAAATATAAAAATAAAGCAATTAAAACTTCAGAAAGATTAAGAAAGATTTTTTCAATTTAATTAAAAATTTTTTTATATTTTATATATTATTAAATCATTTTTAAAAGTATAAGCCACAACGGCTTATACTTTTTTTTTATAAAAATTTTATATTTATATATTTACAAAATATTTTTTAAAGAATAAAAAAATTTTTTTACTTTTTTAAAATTTTTATTAAAATTAAATTATATGAAAAATTTTAAATCTTAAAAAATTTTTTACTTTTTTAAAAATTTTAATTAAAATAATTATATAAAAACCTTTTAAATCTTAAATAATTAAAAAATGATAAAAAAATTAAAATCTATTTTTAAAAATTTTTGAAGAAAAAAAGAAATAGAAGAAAATAAATTAGAAGAAATTCTTAGTTCTGATAAAAATTTTGATACAAACAGTAATATAAATGAAAGTATATATTATAACGAAAATGCATATTATAATGGAGAAAGTGATAAAAAAATAAAAAACATTATTAAAAAATTATGAATTTTATTAGGTATTCTTTTATTTATATTATTATTGATATTTTCTTATAAATGAATAAAAGAATATTTAAAAGAAAAAGAAAGAGAAAAATTAAAAAACATGATGATAGAAATAAACGAGAGAGGAAGTAATTATTTAAGTGAAATTGAAATGAATTATGTTAATTTAAAAATGTTATTAATGTGATGTGTTGAAGATTGAAATAAATATATAAAGATGATTGATGAAGATATGAAAAAAATTGAAAATATGAATGTATCAGATTTCAATTTAACAGAGTTTAGTTTAAATATTTTAGATTCAGAAGAAATGAAGAAAAATAAAATCAAAATAATAAAAGAGAAATGCGAAAAATTATTAGATGTAGTAAATGAATTAGATGAAAATACATTAAATACAAAAAATATAAAAGAAAATAAATAACTTTAATTCTTTATATTTTTATAAATAAATAATATGTTTACAAATATAAAAGAAAAAATGAATGAATATAAGAAAATAAAGAAGAAAAAAAATTATCTTCAAAATAATCGAAATAATTTTAATAGAAAAGAGATTAAAAAATTGATAGAGCAGGAAGATGAAATTAGAAATGAAATTATTGACGAAATTGTTAATATTGCTTGATGATTCATGATAATTTTAGGAATGATATTAATAATTTTATAATTATCAATTATATTAGTTCATCTTTTATTAGCAAATATATAAAAAACAATAATAAAAGCAATATTAATTAAAAAAAGCTGGAGTTTCAAC
>Ga0256836_1001284_pt1 | contig 11255 bp, 13 predicted proteins | sample 4561380metaG_FD_185974 | JGI IMG/M metagenome (GOLD analysis project Ga0256836, IMG submission 185974) | Hydrothermal vent microbial communities from Guaymas Basin, Mexico - 4561-380 | ecosystem: Environmental > Aquatic > Marine > Hydrothermal vents | place: Mexico: Guaymas Basin | collected...
TTACATTAAAATTCTTCCAGGGGATCGTGTTAAACTTGAGTTAACACCATACTCACTAGATAAAGGTCGTATCACTTATAGATACAAATAGTCAAACGAGGTATTTTACCTCGATTGGCATCTCTAAAATGAACCAGAATTTCTAAATTCTGCTATCTCTGTTTCCACCATCTCATTTATCATAATTGTAAAAAGTTCAGAGATCATATTTGGATTTATATTTAATTCAATGGCACGTTTACGTACACTCTGCATAATAGCATTAATTCTATCTTCTGCTTTTACTTCATCAACACTATTCTTAAATGCAGCAGCTTGACGTATAAGATGGCTTCTTTGTGAGATGAGTTCTACAAGTTGTTTATCAAGTGTGTCTATCTCTGTTCTAACTTCTTGAAGTGAATTACACTGTTTCATCTATTTTCCTTAGTATAAATTTAGTTCTCTTGAATCGTTAACACTATTGTAACTATTAAGCTGTATACTTTTATTACGATTCTCTTTGTATGATCTTATTAAGATATATATAAAATACTCTAGCTGTAGGCTAGGGTCTCCTTACTTCTCAATATTTATCTTTTACTAGTTAGGCTTTATTAGTCTCTTTGTAGCTTTTGGCACATGAGCGAAAGGAATGTTTTTAATTCCTTTTTCCTTTGGATCATTGAGTACCATTACATCAACTGTCATCTTAGAAGCATAAAATTTTAACACTTTATACTCTATGTTCTCTCTCTCAAAAGTGATATTTTTAGCACGTAAGTCTTCATTTACTTTCTTTTTTATCATCTCTTAATCCTTTAGGTAGATACCAGTATCTTTTACTTCTATTTTCTTTTTATCTTGAAGAGAAGTTAGTGTACGTTTAAACTCTTTTTTACTCAAACCAAAAATATTTTTTATAAGCTCTGCATCACTCTTGTAGTTATATGGCATTATGCCTTTAGCTTCTTTTAAAAGAGCAAGAACTTTTTCATCACTTCCACCACTCTTTTTACTTCCTGGTTTTCTCAGTGTTAGGTCAATGTTACCATCTTTACGAATACTCTTCACATAAGCAGTTCTCTTATCTCCAAGGTTTATTGTTTCAAAGATTTCATTATGATAAATAAGCCCTTCATATTTATCATCTACGATACATTTAAAGCCCAGAGGTGTTCTTGCTATGATTAAGATCTCAACGACTTTATTTGCGGCAAGTCCTATTACTTTTTTATCTAAAAAGTCTCCAAGTTTTTCAGTTCCAACGAGTCTATGTGTTCTTTCATCATAGATAACCTTAATAAAGTGCTTCTCTCCCACTTTAAAAGGAGTTTTTTGAAACATATTTGGTACAAGTAAATCTTTAGAAAGGTTCCAGTCCATAAATGCACCAAAAGGAGCAGTATCAACTACCTCAAAGAGTGCCATCTCATCTAGCATAGCTGTTGGCTTGTTTGTAGTAGCTACAAGTCTATCTTCAGAATCTGTATAGAGAAATACATCTATAAGCATTCCCTCTTTCATCTCTTGTGTTAGGTAAGGTCCAGGAAGGAGTACATCGCTTCCATCTTGTGCCATAAGGTAAGCACCGGGAGTTGTAAGTCTATCAATTTTAAGTGTATTGATAAGACCAAGTTCTAAAAAGTAACTTTGTGTATTTGTTGTCATTGGTTTTTCCGTCTTGTAATTTTAATCGTATTATATCACGATTTAGAGTTCAAGTATATCTCTTGTAATGGGGATCAGCTCCATTTTTATAGTTTTTATAAAGCGTTCTATATTTGTAGAGTTCGCATAATTTGGCTCTTCATACTCTATCTGTATCACTATTGTGTTCTCATCAAACTCAGGAGTCTGTTTACTTGAGAGGTCTGTAAGAATAATAACAAGGTCAAAAGAGTCACCGGCTAGGGTTTCAAAAGCTTTTGCATGAAATGAATCACTCCAAGAGCCATCTTTTTGTAGTGCTTTTTTTACATCAGGGTTAAGGGATTTTATTTTTTTTACACCTGCACTAAAAGTTTTTACACCTTTGAGGTATTTAGCTAAAACAGCCTCTGCTATGATAGAGAGAGAACTGTTGTCATTACATAGGAGGAGTACATTTTTACTCATAAACTTACCTTCATATTTTTATTGAGTCGCATTGTATCAAAATAATATAGATTATGCTCTCTTACTCAGTATAAAAAATATAAGCAACTGAAACTCCACTGTAGAGAGAGTGATCTGTCTCAACAAGTGGAGAGTCACTAAAAACTGCATTTTTAATGTTAAAGTAGGAGACAAAAGCACCGTACCACCAGTTCCCATTTTCATGGGTCATACCAATCCTTCCTCTGTATCCAGCAAAACCTGTGGAGGAGCTATATGCATTTCGGGTAGGCGTTGCATACTCTTTTGCAACTTCATAGTAGTAGTTGTTATAGTTTTCATCACCAAAAACAGCACCCAAACGAAATGTCCATTTAAAATCTGTATATCGGAGAGAGTATTTGAGTTGTGGATTTGAGACTATGCCTCGGTACTTAAGATTTGTAAAGTCTGAGGATAAAACAGCACGAAGAGGAAACTCAAACTCCAAGCATTGTGGTGCATTTTCATAGAGTTTATAAACAAGCTGAAAACCAATCTCTCCCGTTAAATCAAGATCAGGCATACCCTCTCTCGCATCATTTGTTTCACTCTGCGCAGGGAGTGCTCCACTTACACTAAGATCAATCCTTAATCCATTAATCCCAAAGAGTTTTCCACTCAGTCCATCTTCATCTATACGAAACCAATCACCTCTATAACGGATGTATGGGAGTGGTGTTACAAGAACATGAGAAGATTTTGAGCCAATATAGTTTGGGTAGTAAAGTGCACCAGCCGCTATACCAAGCTCTAGCTTATGATCTTTAGCGAATAGTAAGCTAGAAAATAGAGTAAGAATTAAGAGAAATTTCATTAAATACCTATAAACTTTTTTGAAGTTTTGTTCCAAAGAGCAATACTTTTGCATATCGAGTACCCCACCAGAGAAAAAGAACTAGCCAAAGAGAAAAAGAGATATCAAATAAAAAGCCAAGTCCCCATCCAAATGCGATATTTAAACTAAAGAGTAGACGCCCAAGAACTACTACTTGAATAAAGAGAAATATTTTTGTTGCTATTGCATCTCCATGAGGAGGTTGTCCTGAGTGTCCTAGTGTGACACGTGTTCCAAAACCTATAAGCAGAGTGGTTAAAAAACCTATGGCTAAGAGGTGAATGTTTAAGAAGTAAAAAGAGGTCTCTAAAAATAGTTCAGCACTTAGGCTTAAAGCAGAGAGTAAAAATGCAAGGGGTAACCAAGCAAGTGCTAGATGAAGTACCCAAAGAATAGCAGGGGATTTAAAAGGGTGAAGTTCCCAGCGTAAAAACTCTTTTGCCATATATGTAGCGAGTAAAAGATCTACAATAATTTCACCAATTTTAAGTTCTGTTGCACTGAAGATTGATTTAAGAAGAAAGAGAATAAAAATTATTTTTACAAAATTCTCGTTTTTTTGTGCAAAAGAGTGAGAGAAAAAAGGAATCATTCTTTGACCTACACTAAAAGCTAAGAAAATAAGGTAAAGATAAAATGCAATGTTTATAGCTATAGGGAGAAGAGGAGGGAAAAACTGAGCTATTACAAATAAAGCATTTGCCCCTAGTCCAAAGTAGCTAGCACTTAGAATCCAAAAAGAGTCACTCTTATCGGGTGCTTGTCCCTCTTTATAAATCTGATGCAGTTTTTTTACTATAAAAAACTGAGTAATGAAGATAAGAAACATAGTAAAAGAAGTTGCAATGGCAGATGTGAAAGCCGTGAGTATAAACAGTAGTGAGGTAACTGCCTGTGCAAAAAAGAGTCTAGTGTAGTAACTCTTCTCTATTACTTGGGTTTGATTAAAACGAGGAAAGGTCGTAAAAAGAAAACCTGTAAAAACATTACTAAAAACAAGATAGGTAAGTGAGTAGACATGAAAAGCTTGTGAGTCTATTTGCAGTGTTAAGATACCTTTGTAGCTCAGAGCAAAAAGAAGCATCATAACAATAGCATTTATAATCCCAAGTAAAAAAAATGGTTGGTGTGGTTGTGATAAAAAATAGTTCTCTTTTGTTTGTGTGTTCATAATTTTCCTATAGTAAGTAGTCTTGACCAAGTGTTTGAGAGTATGCTCCAAGCATAGCATGCTCAAAGTCATTGTTTGTTGCATACTGGTAGCCAAAAGTTTTTGCCCACATCTGGTGCTCTTCCATACAGAGATAAAAAAACACTTTATGATGCCAAGGTTTAAATGACTCATAGGCATGTTTAAACATCTCCTCTTTTGTAGTATCGGGGTAAGATGTCTTTCCACTCGCATCTACATGAGGTATTTGTGTAATCTTTGTTCTAAACTCACGGTTACGAAGCTGTTTTATAACAGGTTTTATAAAGGTAAGTGTTCCAAAACTCACAAGTGCTACTTCTGAGGACTCAAATGTATTTAAAAGTCTCTCATACACCTCTTTATACTCCTCTAAATACCCTTCATACTCTACGATAGGGTGAAAGTGAAAACCGACTTTTATGCCTTTGTTTGCCACTTTTCTTGCTGCATTTATGCGTTTGTCGAGTGAAGCGGTAAGGTGTTCTTCGTTTTCTATAATGGTAGGAGTGTTGAGACTCCAAGTCAGAAGAATATTTTTAGGACAATCATTTTCTAAAAAGTACTTAATGTTGTCTGACTTTGTTTTAAACTCTAAAATAACATGGGGATTCGCAAAGGCAAACTCAAAAAGAGCATCTAAAATACCCTCACGATTACCAAACATAAGAGAGTCCGATGCTTGTCCTGTCCCTATGTGATAAGTTTTATTTTTATCAAGATTTAGATTTAGGAGTTTATCTTTAAAGCTACTATCAAAAGTGATAGTGTTTTGATTGTAAAAACTTTGAATAGAGCAGTAGGAACAGTCAAATCCACAAGACTCAACGGCATCGAGAGTGAGTAGGTTACAGCATCGTGTTTTTTCACTTGCTACAGGACAGAGTCCAAGACCAAAGCCCTGTTTCTCAGCTACCTTAAAAGTAAACTTCTGCTCCTTAGGAATGTTCTTAAGCTCAAAGCCATCATAAGAGTTTTTCTTATCTCTTATCGCCTCATAGCTTTTTCTAAGACGTGCAAATACAACTTTTCTTTGATCATGTTCTGGAAATATTTTCTCTAAAGTAGGTTCGTTCCACATCTCCAAATCACGAGCGATATTTATAATCTGTTTAATCTCTTGAAGTGAAAATTTAAAATGGTAGGACTTCTCCTCAATGAACTTTTGCTCATTAAGAGGAAGTTTGGAGAAGAATGTGTTTGTAATAGCTTGGTTAAATTTATCTCTATAAGAATTCATAGTAGAATTCTAGCAAAAAAGCAGACTACTTTATCTCTAATATCTTAGATTTCACTTTTTTAGGTGCTTTTTTACCTATAGTTACTCTTAAAATACCATTATCATACTTTGTTTCAACTTTCTCTTGGTCTATGTCATCTGGGAGCTGTATAACACGCGAAAATGTTCCATAAAAAATTTCTTGTTTGACATACTTATCTTTTTTCTCCTCTAGTTTACTCTCTTTTTTCCCAGAGAGGCTAAGCATATTGTTCTCATCTATAGAGAGTGTAATGTTCTCTTTTGGTACACCGGCAAGATCAAACTCATAGATGTAGTGCTCTTTTGTGTTTTGAACATTAACACGAGGATAGCCTAAGTTTGCTATTTTTGCTCGTGTGAGATGTGTTGAAACCATAGAGTCTAAATAGTTTTGCATCTGCTTAAACTCAGCCTCATAGTCAGAGTCCATAAGCGAACTGCTTGCAAAGAGTCCACTTGTTAGAAGTGATGCTGTTGTAAGTGATAGTAGTAGTTTTTTCATAATGTTTCTCCTAAGAAATAGATATGTTTTTACTCTTTTTATCTTCACTTTTTTCAAGTGTAAGATAGAGTCTTCCGTTTTCAAATTTTGCTTCGATTTTATCTCTGTTAATATTATCAGAGAGTACAAAACTTCTTGAGATGACTCCAAAGTTAGACTCACATAAATAGTAGTCCTCTTCAGTCACTTCATTTTTGAAATGTCTCACTGCATTTACAGTTAAAAAGTCATCTTCGACCTTCAATTCTATATCTTCTTTTTTAACACCAGGTAAATCCACCTCAATAGTGAAAGTATCATTCGAGTTTTTTGCTAGATTTGCAAATGGCAAGTGTGATGCCACATTATTAAAACTCTCTTTAACTACCTCTAAACCTTTTTCAACATTCTCTTCTACTTTACTCGCTAACTCTTTTGATGTTTGTACTAAATCCATAATAAACCTCCTAAAAATTATTTATGTAATTACTTATTGAATCTCTATTTTTTTTGTTGTATCTGTTAAAACTGTAAGTTTAGGGATAATAATCTCTAAAACACCATTATCACTCGCTGCACGAATATTTTCTATATCAACTTTTTCAGGGAGTGTAAAACTTCTACTAAATGTTCCATAACTACTCTCTAAACGGTAGTAGTTTTCCTCTTTAACTTCCTCTTTTGCCTCACGTTTTCCTGAAATAGTAAGTACATTTTTATCGACATTTATATCTACATCCTCTTTGTTAATTCCTGGAAGATCCACATCGATGTGATATGCTTCTTTACCTTCTCTTGTATTGACTGCGGGTGTAAAGTCAAAAACCTCTTTTGGCTCTTCATTTTCTAATGAATTAAAAAATTGATTAAAGAGGTCAACTCTTCTTTGGTGATTTCTAACTGGATTTGTATATCTTCTAAGTAACATAACTAACTCCTTAAATTTTTTATACCGTAATGATAGAAAAAATTGAAAAAGAGTTCTGCTACTTAAGTAGCATTTGGGAAGTTTTTTCATTTTTTAGTTTTAACTTTTACTTACACAATAATTTTATACCGAATATTTCTCCCTTGACTTCCTTTGACTCTCTTTATGCATCCTATCTCTAAAAGTTCAGCTATATCACGAGAAGCTGTACTTGGAGTTGTGTCTGCTATTTTGATGTATTTTTTCTTACTTAAGTCTCCTAAAAAATTCTCAACACCAACATCTAAGATTCTATTTAGCACTTTTGTTTGTCTAGTGTTTAGCTTACTATCTCTGTACTTATCCCAAAACTTTGTTTTATCTATGATGTAGTTGAGTTTTTTTCTTGTGTCTACAAGAGTAGTATGTAGTGTGGTTAAAAACCATTCACACCATAGGCTTATATCAAGATAGTTATCACTTCTTTGTATGTATCCTGTTGTATATTCGAGGGCATTATAGTAGCCTTTTCTATCTGCATTTATTGCAGTTGACATTGAGTAGATTTTTGAGATTTTTGATTGTTGTATTTTGGAGAGTACTAAGTCAGTTACAGCTCTAGCTATTCTACCATTACCATCATCAAATGGATGGATTATGACAAACCAAAGATGCGCTATAGCAGCTTTTAATATATGGGTATCTTCTGTATTGAACCACTCTAAAAAACTAGCCATTTCATCATCTAGTCTTTTTCTCGGTGGTGCTTCATAGTAAACTTTTTCCATACCAGCTATACCGGAGACAACTTGCATACTCTCTTCACCTCTAAAAGAAGCACTGTTTATCTTTACAAATCCACTATAACCTTTTGGAAAAAGTGCATTATGCCAGCCAAAGAGTCGCTCAAGAGTTAAATCTTCATCATAGTTACTGTTTGCATCAACAAGTACCTCTATAAGATACTCTGTTGAGTGGTCTATCTTTTTATAGTCTATATCTCTAAAACCAAACTTCTTTTTTATAGATGCTTTTACACTATCTCGGTTTAAAACTTCACCCTCAATAGCACTTGTACTTATAGCTTCATTCTCTAAAGCTTCTAACTGTTTTTGTATTATAGTATGGCTATTCATCATTTCACTCATAGCTATAAGATAGCCTTGTTCTTGTGATATTTTTTCTACTAAAGAGTTTATTTTTATTTTATTATAAGTGAAGTGAGGGTACTCATCCCTTTGCCAAATCCATTTTTCCATAAGAACATCTTTTCTACAATCATACCATATTTGAGGTGATTATGCTCTTTTTTCGTTTCATTTAGGGAGCTTTACTACTTAAGTAGCATTTGGGAAGTTTTTTCTAAAAGTTTTTGAAAATTTGTAACGATAATATTTTTTCGTTTTGTTTGAATAATCTCATCTTGTTTAAGTTGCTTGAGTGTTCTCTCTATAACATGGCGAACAGTACCTATAAGCTTTGCTATCTCAGAGTTAGAGAGATTTTGTAAAAGATTGTACTTAAATTTGTTTTCTGGGTTGAGGTTTTGAATGAGGAGGTTTATGAGTCTATCTTTTGTATCGTATATAGAGAGTTCTGTAGCTAGCTCTTCAGTATGACGCATCTGTGCTGCGAGATAGGGAAAAAACTTTTGGTTAAAAGTGATGTCATTGTTAAGCCAGTAACGAACTCTCTCTATTGGAAGCTCAAGGAGTTTACAATCCTCAAGTACTTCATAGGTAATCTCATGTGCTTTATTATCAAGAAGAGAGATTACATCAAACATATCACCACGTTTATAGATAAATATAGTCTGCTCTTTGTCATTGTTAATATTGTACTGGTATGTTTTTATTCTACCATCTACTATGATATAAAAGTATTTAAGCAGATCATCCGCATAAAAAGGAGAACTTCCCTTCTTAAACTCACGACTCTTAGCATACTTATAAAACTCATCTTCAAAGGTATGACTTAAATTACTTAGTAGTTCTATCTCATTTTTTTGCATGGGGTATTTTAGCATAAATAAGAGAGGAGAGTTATAAGTTTATATATATAACTTTTTCAAAAATTTGACTTCAATTTTTACAAACACAAGCTATAATAGAACAAAATAATTTATATTAGGTTTGGTAGTTAATAATGGCAAAAGTAAAACAAGAAGAATCAATAGAAAAACAACTATGGAAAGCCGCAGATAAACTAAGAAAAAATATAGATGCCACAGAGTATAAGCATGTGGTGATGGGGCTTGTGTTTTTAAAGTATATCTCTGATAGTTTTGAAGAGCTTTATAATTCACTAAAAGCTGAAGAAGATATGGGCGCTGACCCTGAAGATAGAGATGAGTACAAAGCTGAAAATGTGTTTTTTGTGCCACCTACTGCTAGATGGTTGTTTCTTCTCTCAAATGCAAAATTACCAAATATCGGAAAAATTGTTGATGAGGCTATGGATGCCATAGAAAAAGAAAACAACTCTTTAAAAGGTGTACTTCCTAAAGTATTTGCAAGAGATAACTTAGATAGCAAATCTCTTGGTGGACTTATAGACCTCATAGGAAACATCGCTTTTGGAGATGCCAAAGCTAGAAGTGCTGATGTACTTGGTCATGTTTTTGAATACTTTTTAGGTGAGTTTGCACTTGCTGAGGGTAAACAAGGTGGACAGTTTTACACTCCTAAAAGTGTTGTTGAACTTCTTGTAAAGATGTTAGAGCCATACAAAGGCAGAGTGTTTGATCCTTGTTGTGGTAGTGGTGGTATGTTTGTACAATCTGAAAAGTTTGTAACAGAGCATCAAGGAAAGATAAACGATATATCTATCTACGGTCAAGAGTCAAACCAAACTACATGGAGACTAGCAAAGATGAACCTTGCCATTCGTGGGATAGACAGCTCACAAGTAAAATGGAATAATGAGGGTTCATTTTTAAATGATGCCCACAAAGATTTAAAAGCCGACTTCATCATAGCCAACCCACCTTTTAATGTTTCAGACTGGAGTGGTGATTTACTACGAAATGATGGAAGATGGAAGTATGGAACTCCACCAGAGGGAAATGCAAACTATGGCTGGATACAACACTTTCTTTACCACTTAGCACCAACTGGAATAGCGGGGTTTGTTCTAGCAAAAGGAAGTCTTACTTCTAACACTTCAAATGAGGGTTCAATACGAAAAGCACTTATAGAAGCAAATCTTATAGACTGCATAGTTAATCTACCTGCAAAACTATTTTTAAATACTCAAATCCCAGCTTCTATATGGTTTATGAAAAGAGGAAGAAAAACAAAAAATATACTTTTTATAGATTCACGAAATATGGGTGAACTTATCAATAGACGAACTAAAGAGTTTAGTTCTGATGATACTGACTATATATCAAGTGTCTATCATAACTGGAAAAACAACAAAGAGTATGAAGATATAAAAGGTTTTTGTAAAAGTGCAAGTTTAGATGAGGTACGAGAGTTAAACTATGTACTTACTCCAGGGCGATATGTAGGACTTGAAGTTATAGATGATGAGTTTGATTTTAAAGAGAGATTTACAAGTTTACAACAAGAGTTAAAAGAACAGATGAAAGAGGAACAGCAACTTAACCAAAGGATAGATGAAAATTTGGCAAAGGTTATAATTGATGAGTGATAAAAAATATATTATAAACAATATCTTAGTTGATGATATAAAAACTATATTACATAGGGCAAAATCAAAAGTCTATCAAACTATAAACCATACTATGACTCAAACATATTGGGAGATAGGCAAAAGGATAGTAGAAGAGGAACAAGCTGGAGAGACAAGAGCCAAATATGGCAAAGAGATTATAAAAACTCTTTCATTGGAACTTTCAAAAGAATTTGGCAAAGGTTTTTCTGTAAGAAATCTTGAACAAATGAGAAAATTTTACATTGCATTTCCAAAATCGCAGACAGCGTCTACGAAATTCAAATTAAGCTGGTCTCACTATATATTTTTAAGTAGAATTTTAAACAAAGATGAGAGAGATTTTTATGAGATAGAGTCTATCCAAAATAGTTGGAGTTTAAGAGAGCTAAAAAGACAGTTTAACAGTGGTTTATTTGAGAGGCTATCGCTTAGTAGAGATAAAACAGCAGTAAAAGAGCTATCACAAAAAGGGCAGATAATCCAAAGTGTAGATGACCTTATAAAAGACCCTTATATTTTAGAGTTTGTAGGATTACCTGAGCTTCACAGTTATAGTGAAAGTGAGTTAGAACAGAAACTTATAGATAAGTTGGAGCATTTTTTACTCGAGCTTGGTAAAGGGTTTACATTTGTAGCAAGACAAAAAAGAATCACCATAGATGAAGATCATTTTAAAGTGGACTTAGTTTTTTACAACAGATTTTTAAAATCATTTGTCATTATAGACCTAAAAATAGGAAAATTAAAACATCAAGATATAGGACAAATGATGATGTATGTAAACTA
>Ga0256836_1001286_pt1 | contig 11225 bp, 14 predicted proteins | sample 4561380metaG_FD_185974 | JGI IMG/M metagenome (GOLD analysis project Ga0256836, IMG submission 185974) | Hydrothermal vent microbial communities from Guaymas Basin, Mexico - 4561-380 | ecosystem: Environmental > Aquatic > Marine > Hydrothermal vents | place: Mexico: Guaymas Basin | collected...
AGGTGCTATATTCCAAACAATATCAAAAACAGTATCGACACCCTGTAAATACATAGCCAGACGCTCCGTTCCGTAAGTAATCTCAACCGCTACAGGGTCACATTCAATACCGCCGACCTGTTGAAAATAAGTAAACTGAGTTACTTCCATGCCGTTGAGCCAAACTTCCCAGCCAAGACCCCATGCACCAAGCGTCGGGGATTCCCAGTTGTCTTCTATAAAACGGATATCGTGTTTTGAGACATCCAGCCCTAAATATTCCAACGACTGCAGATAAAGTTCTTGAATATTATCAGGTGAGGGTTTTATAAGTGCCTGAAACTGGTAATAAGAGCCGAGTCTGTTAGGATTTTCTCCATATCTTCCATCTGTAGGACGTCGAGAAGGTGCAACATAAGCTGTCGCCCAAGGCGTAGAATCAAGTGAGCGCAAAAATGTAGCAGGATGAAAAGTCCCCGCTCCGGCAGGAATATCATAAGGCTGCACAATATTACACCCCTGCTTCATCCAAAATTCTTGTAATTTGAGTAACATTTCGCTAAAAGTAATCATGTATTGCCTTCATTTTATTTTTGGTATTATAGCCAAAGAGACTTTTTTAGTATTTAAAAACGATCCCAAATTTAATGTATTCATTGTATGCCTTACTTTGCGGTTCTAAATATCCGCTACCGCTATCATCATAAACAACATTGGATTCTCTAATTTTTTGATACTGATATATATACGCGCCGTACAAAGAAAACTTTTGATTGATTGTATATTCTATCGGCAGGCTGAATTCCATGATATTCGCCGCACCCAACTTAAATTCCTCATTAAAACCGCTAGCACTCATTCTCGGTCTTACCCCGTATTGATACTCAAACTCAGGAGTAATTTTCAAGTCTTTATAATCATAAGAAAAAGCGACACTCGGACGAAGTGAATACCATTTATAATCTTCAATCTGTTGCGCAGAAAGTTCTCTTCTCCAAAATCTATAACCGAGTCCTAAAGATACAATAACTTTATAATTAGCTGCTTGTTGATATACATGCGCAAAATCCAGATCAAAATCATAAATTTTATTTGATGTCGTACTTACTAAACTGCCATAACCAAGATTTGAACCAATATAAGAGCCTTTATATTTTGTATCACCGCCAAGTGCCATGACAGTAAACGTAATATCATTATAATCAGACGAACTATCCTCTTGCATCTTATATTTATACTTAAATTCGGCACCGATCAAATCTGCATAGCCCGAGGATTCACTGTCTAAAAGAACCCCATCTTTATACTCTTTATAATCCATACTTATTCCGACAAAATTCACTGAATAATCTACACTTACCTTTGCAAAAAGCAATGAACTGGCAAATAATACACTTATTACTATTTTTTTTAACATTTTATTTCCCTATATAAGTTTACAAATAATATCACCGACTTCTTTTCCCAAAGAGTTTGCAACAACATTACATTTGACTTTAAGTAAAAAACAAATATTTTTTCTGTGGCTTGGGCTGAGGCATTCATAATTTCCCATACCCTTGCTTATTACTAAATCTGCTTCATCAAAAAGTTTTTGCGCCTCTTTTGTAGCACGGTTGTATACAAATCCGGGCGTATTCACTCCGCTATCAACAAGGGTACAAAGTTTGTCAAAACCTGCCTCTTTTGCCTCTTTACATGTAACATCGTTTATGATTGGTGTGCCGCGTACCATATAGTTACATGTAAGCTTAGGATAGAGTTCTTGCAAGGTTTGTACAAACAAATAGTCAAAAATATGTTCTCCGACATTATCGCCCAGAATAACAACACTTTTTGCAGATTCCAACTCTGTTTGAAATTTTTCAAAATCATTATGTGAAAATTCTGTATGAAATATTTTATCTAGTTCTTCTCTCAAATCAAACTCTACCTGCGCCGCCAAATCTATAACATTTCCGGCAACGGCAATCTTTGTAGCTGTCAGCAGTTTATCGTTACATGTAAAGAGTTTTTCTTGTAAATACGGGACAAAGGAACGTGCTTTTTGTGTAGAGAGTTCTTTTACCTCAGCATACAAATCTTGCTTTTGTGCAATCTCAGCCATTTTTTCATATACATCTGCCGCAATTTCAGGAGGAGTTTTTAAAAAAGAAAAATCTTTACTCATATCTTCTACCGTAGATACAAGTCTATTTTTTAAAGCTTCGTTTGCACCGATGGCATCAGCTACTTTTACACTTTGATTAATTATACAACCGACACATTCATTTGCTATCGTCATGACTTGTCGGTATGTTCATCTATAGCTTTGTTCCACATCAGCTTATATTTACGGCGCATAAATTCAACTTCCTGCTGCGAGAGCTTCAGTTGTTCTTGAAGTGTATGGATTGTTTTTCTGTCTTCATCATAAAGTTCTTGCAAAGATGCAAGTGCTTCACGTAAAAATTCATTTTCCACACGCACAGCTTCTAATGTTTCATCTTTTGCATCTAAAACTTTCTCATGCAAATTGATGATAGTCCCGATTGTTTTTTCTACAAACTCAGGCTGTACAAGCATCTCTTGCGTATTTTTTTGAGAGAGTTCTTGAAGTTTTGCAGGAACGACTGCTTCAGTCGCACCCTTTGAAGGGTCTATATAACGAATACCGTCTTCAATTTTTACACTGAGTTTCCCTCTTTGAATTAAATCTTCAATAGAGGAAATATCTAATCCGGTCAATTCACTGTATTCGTCATCACTCATCCACTTCATTGCAAAACCTCCCTTTTACTTACTATTTTATAATAGTCTCTATCTCTAAAGAATCCATTTCAACTTTTTTTGCTTTTGCGATACGGTCTTCTTTTAGTTTTATGCTTAGTTCTTCATTATCAAGCGCTAATATTTGCATTGCAAGATAGGCAGAATTAATAGCCCCTGCTTTGCCTATGGCAACGGTTGCAACAGGCATACCCGCAGGCATTTGAACAGTTGAGAGCAGTGCATCTATACCGCTCAAAGCTGAAGCCGACATCGGGACACCGATAATAGGCTTAATAGTTTTAGAGCTTAAAACACCTGCCAAATGCGCAGCCATTCCCGCAGCAGCGATGAAGACCTGTGCCCCTTTTTTTTCTGCTTCTTCTATATAATCTTTTGTTCGTTCAGGAGAGCGATGCGCAGATGATATCACCATCTCATAACTAACACCGAATGATTCCAATGTGTCAGAGCATGACTTCATTACCTCATAATCACTTTTAGAACCTATTACTATTGATACAAACTTCATTTTATTTTACCCTTGTGTTTTAATTTTGAAATTATACATTATTTTTTAGGAGCTGTGTTCATATCTGCACTTGCAGGTATTCTAAAAAATGTATAAGATGGAAACTTTGTCGGTAATTCTATGGGATTAGTATTTCCACTATGTACCTCATCCCAGATTTTTCCGTTTTGTGCTTTGAGTTGCTTAAGTTTCATAAAAAACTTGCCCTCTTTCTCATACGTCAATCCTATTTCATTATCGACAATTGCCACTTCACTTCCCAAAGGAAAAACAACTTCCATTTCATCACCCGGCAGAGTTTTATATTTACATAAAAAGTGTGTTCCCTCTGCATTAACCACACCGCTTACCTGATGGGTACCAAGTTGCATCGTAAAGTCCAGGCTTTGTGTATCATGTTTCTCAAACGGTCGTGAAATCAAATAGGCATCCGTATAACCGCGATTTTGTAAAGAGTGCAATTCATACTGATAACGTTCACTATCAAGTTTATCTTCATAGTAATCATCTATGGCCATTCTATACGCTTTTGCCGTTGTAGCTGCATAATATGCTGTTTTTGTGCGTCCTTCTATTTTTATAGAGTCTACTGCGCCACTGTCTAAAATCTCTTTTATATGTGAAGCCAGATTTAAATCTTTTGAATTCATAATGTACGTGCCGACACCCGCATCTTCTTCAAGTCGAAAAAGCGTTCCCGTCTCAGGATTTGCAGCATACATTTCATAAGGGAACCTACAGTCATTTGCACAGCTTCCACGGTTTGGGACACGTCCGCTTTGCAGTGTTGAAATCAAGCAGCGTCCACTGTACGCAAAACACATAGAACCGTGCACGAATACTTCAAGTTCCAAATCAGGCAGAGCCGCTTTAATCTCTTTTAGATCACGTAAAGAAATTTCACGCGCCGTAATAATACGCGTCGCTCCCATGTCATAGTAAATCTGTGCATCCAACACATTCATAACATTTGCCTGTGTTGAAAGATGCAAGGGCATATCAGGTACTAAATCATGACAAAGTTTCAATACACCCGGCGTCGCTACGATGAAAGCATCGGGTTTGAGTTCACCCATTTTTAGTATATGTTTTTTTAAAAGATTCAGTTGCGAATTAAAAGGAAAGCCGTTAATGGTTGCATAAACTTTTTTACCTCGCTCATGAGCATATTTGATACCCTCTTCAAATTCTTCAAAACTAAACTCTTTACCAGAACGAATTCGCAAAGAGAAGTGGCTCACACCGCCATATACGGCATCTGCACCGAAATCAAGTGCAATTTTTAATTTTTCCAAGGTTCCCGCAGGAGAAAGAAGTTCTACTTTTTTACTGTTCATTATTGTCCAAACTGTTCTAACAACGCTTCTATATCATCAGTAGAAGCCAATTCATTATGAGTATCACCTGCAATATGCGTTGCCGATGCAACACGTTTTTCATCATCAATCTTACCTTCAAAAAGAGTATTCATATACTTTGAAAGTGCCCGCATAACATTGATAACACGCTCAATTTTTTGTCTGTGAATATCTTGATACTGCATAATATCCATTACGCTCATAATAGAGTCACCACTATTTTGTAATATTTCAATAGTATTGCTAACATCATTAAGAGCCGTTTCATTTTTTTCTAACTGCGTTTTAAATGTTTCTACATCAGGGAATTTTTCACATAGAGTAGTAAAAAGTTCTACATTTGAGTTTAAAACATCTTTCACACTGTTTAGAGTTTCTTCTTTATCCATCAAATCAGTACTGATATTCTCAATAATATCAAAAATTTCACTCGCTTTTTCTTCGCTCTCTTTTGTCACATCATCCAACTGATGCACCATTTTATTTTCATCTGTTGCAGGAAAAGGAAGTTCTGAAGCCTCAACGCCTGCTTCTATAGGATCTTTTTTTTCAGAGGAATCATCTGTTTCAGCCTTACTATCATCCTCTTGACTCTCATCATCTTCCGCCGTATCATCCATATCCATGCCACCGCTCATCAAAGCATCAAGTTCTTCTTGAGTCATAAATACTCTCCATAATTGAATAATTTATTAATTAACACTATAATAGCATAAAATATACAATAGACTTCTTCTATATCCTAAAATATATCTCAGAGGGAAGAAAAAAAGATGAAATTGTGTAAAATCTTTTTTAAAGCATAGCCGTAGCTACGGTGAAAAAAAGTTTTATGCAAATTCGCTTTTTTTATCCCTCCCTTTGGGCAATTTATAGAGAGTTTTATTCCGCGTTAGATAACCTTCACCGTAGCTACGGCTATGCTGAAGAACATCTGCCTTTATTAAAACTCTCTATAAAATGCTGAGATATATTTTAGGATATAGAGGAAGTCTGAAACGAGAATAAATATGAAAGTAGATCTACATAACCATACACCATTGTGTAACCATGCAGAGGGGACAATAGATGAATACATAAATGCCGCAATAAATAAAAATATTCAAATATTCGGGTTTTCCGACCATGCACCTATGGATTTTGATCTAAAATACAGAATGTCCTTTAATGATATGAAAAAGTATGAGCAAGATATTCAAGATGCCAAAAAAAAATATGCGGATAAACTTACTATTTTACTCGGTTATGAAGTAGATTATCTTGAGGGGCACATGGATAAAAGAGTTCTGCACGCAGATGTTGATTACCTTATCGGCTCCGTGCATTTTATAGACGAATGGGGATTTGACAACCCTGAATTTATCGGGCGCTATGAAAATGAAGATATCAATGAAATCTGGCAAAAATATTTTGATACCGTAGAAGCAATGGCAAATACAAAACTTTTTGATATTGTCGGGCACTTAGACCTCATAAAAGTATTTAAATTTATGCCGACAAAAGATATAAAAGAAATAGCAAAAAATGCACTTTTAGCAATTAAAAATGCGGATATGGTCTTAGAAATAAATGCCGCAGGTTACAGAAAACCCGTTGCAGAAGCTTACCCTTCAAAAGAGCTTTTAGAAGAAGCTTTCAAGCTTGACATTCCTATTACTTTCAGCTCCGATGCGCATAAGCCCGAACAGGTCGGAATGTTTGACAAAGAAGTTACCGACCTTGCCAAAGAAGTCGGTTACACACAATGTGCCTATTTTATCAACAGAACGAGAAAATTTTTAGCCTTTTAACTCTTGGTATTGACCACCCACATAGAAAAAAGATCTAAATAGTTCCAAAACGATTCTATATACTCCGGGTTGACATCTTCTGCTTCAAGTGCGCTCAAAAGAGGAATATAAAGTTCAAGCCAGACTTTTCTCGCTTTTTCATCTATACGAAAAGGCGCATGGCGCCCCACCATCTGATGTTCACCTCTTGTTTGGGTAAAATAATCAGGTCCTCCTGAAATTTCTATCAAAAAATCTGCCGCATGTTTTTGTGCCTCTGCAAAATCATCATCATCAAAAATCGGAAACAAAAAAGCTATATCACTTGTTTTTATAGACTCATAATGATCAAATATAAGTTTTCTAAATCTCTCTTCTCCTACTTCTTGATAAAACCCGGGGTGCGGCTTCGCTACCGGCGGTCGTACATCAATCTTGCCCTCTGTTACATGTAAAGTCATCAGGTGTTTCCTTTTTATTGCTAATTATACAAATTATAGCTATAAATAAATTTAAAGTTTTAATTAATGATAGCACTTGTATAATACTTTTATAACAAACAATAAAAAGGATTTACTAATGGGTAAATATATAGAATTAACTGGTGCGAATTTTGAAGCGACTCTTGCAGAGGGTGTATCTCTTGTAGATTTTTGGGCGCCATGGTGTGGGCCGTGTCGTATGATTGCTCCCGTAATTGAAGAATTAGCGGAAGATTACGACGGAAAAGCTAAAATCTGTAAAGTAAACACGGATGAAGAGCAAGATATCGCCGTTAAATTCGGTATTCGTTCAATTCCGACTATCATGTTTTTCAAAAACGGTGAAATGGTAGACCAGATAGTAGGTGCGCAATCTAAACAAGCACTTGCTGAAAAACTTGACGCTCTTTTAGCGTAATTACAGGTTATTTATAGTGGCTAGAAAAGGAGGTAAAAGCCTCTTTTCTCTCTCCACTTTACTTGCTTCTTTTTTTGGTGCTGCAATGGTTGCAGGTGCTTTTGCCTACTTTAACTACAAATTTTCAGAATACAAATTTATTAATTTTAAAGATTTTGCTTATTATGAAAAAAATGATATTTTCAAACCTACTAAAGAAGAATATATTGTTGTTTTTTACTCTTCAAGAGAAAAAGAGACAATGGACGAGCTTGCAAATTTAAATCTTAATTTACCGATTCTTGCCATAGACTACTACAACAAAGTACGTCCAAACAGCAAAACAACGACTTTTTTAAGAAGCGGAACAAATACATCACTAAAATTTATACAACGATTTAACATATACAGTGCCCCATCTATTTTTTTTATAAAGAGAGTCAAAGATTCTCTTTATAAACAAGATAGTATGATACGAAAACTTGATAATTTAGATGAATTAAAGGAGCAAAAATTATGATATTAGATTGCGCAATTATAGGCGGAGGACCTGCCGGTCTTACCGCAGGACTTTATACCACACGCGGTGGACTTGAAAATGTAGTAATGTTTGAAAAAGGAATGCCGGGCGGACAAATTACGCAAAGCTCTGAGATAGAAAATTATCCCGGTGTCACCGGTGATATTACGGGAATGGATTTGATGATGCCCTGGCCCGAGCAGTGTCAAAAATTTGGACTCAAACATGATATGGCAGAAGTCAGTCGTATTAGTAAAGAAGGTGATGTGTTCACGATTACAAAATCTGACGGAACAACAATCCAAGCGCATAGTGCTATTGTATGCACCGGTTCTTCTCCTCGTCGGGCAGGTTTTAAAGGCGAAGATGAATTTTATGGTAAAGGCGTAAGCACCTGTGCTACATGTGACGGTTTTTTTTATAAAGGCAAAGAAGTAGCAGTCATCGGCGGCGGAGATACAGCGTTAGAAGAGGCACTTTATTTGGCAAAAATTTGTTCTAAAGTCTATCTGATTCACAGACGCGACACTTTTCGTGCCGCACCTAACACTGTAAAACGTGTAAAAGAGAACGAAAAAATAGAACTTGTTTTAAATTCTGCACCCCAAGAAGTGTATGGGGATGCGAGTGGTGTAAACGGCATAAAAGTAAAGAACAAAGAGAATGAATTAAGAGATATTCAAGTGCCGGGTGTTTTTATTTTTGTCGGTAACAATGTCAATAATCAAACCCTTATACAAGAAGACGGCAGTTTTCTTTGTGATGTTAATAAACAGGGACAGGTAATAGTAGACTTAAGAATGAAAACATCAATATCCGGTTTATTTGCGGCAGGAGATATACGCATAGAGGCACCAAAACAGGTTATTTCTGCAGCCGGAGACGGAGCAGTTGCCGGCATCAGTGCTATTTCATATGTGGATGAACTACTAAATTAAGGATTAAAAATGACTATAAAAGACTTTATGACGAACAAACACAGAGAATGCGATCATCTCTTAACGCAGGCAGAAGATTTTCTCGATAACGGAGAGTTTGATGAATCACTTGCTAAATATATAGCATTTAAAAATGAAACCATTTTACATTTCGATATAGAAGAAGAGTACCTTTTTCCAATGCTTGAAGAGAAATCAGGGATGGGAAGCATGGGACCGACGAACGTCATGCGCATGGAACATGCCCAAGCAAAATCACTCTTTGAAAAAATGGATGAAGCGTATAATGCAAAAGACAAAGAGCGTGCCTTTGCACTTGGCGAATCTATGAATATTTTACTGCAACAGCATAACCTCAAAGAAGAACAGATGCTCTATACGATGATGAACAGTGCATTGGCAGAAAATGCCCAAGAAATCCTTGAAAAACTACAAAATTATGGAAACTAAAAAAGAGATTATTTTAGATGTCAGTGAGCTAGAAGCGCCCTATCCTCTGGTAGAAGCCGTCAATGCATTAAATATTTTAAAAGATGACGAAGTGTTAGTATTTCGTCATCGCATGAATCCTCAAATGCTCTTTCAAAATATTTTGGCATTGGGATTGCACTATGAAATTACAAAAGAAGATGAAAATGAGTTTGAAATGAGGATTTACAAATGTTTCAAGGTTTGACACTTGAGCAGGCACCGCCATATACTATACCTATAAAGTTTTACCTCACAGCAGTATTGTATCTCATTGCACTCTCAATAATAACACTCATATACGGCTTACATGTATCTTCAAGATACGAGTATGAAGTGATTGCTCTTACACATATTTTTACTATCGGTTTCATTACACACATAATGTTTGGTTCACTCTTTCAAATGCTGCCTGTAATGCTTGGTACGGCCTATACAAATGTTGTAAGAAATGCAAGAATAATTCATATTTTTTTAAATATCGGTATTGTCTCTTTCGTCAGTGGATTTCTAGTAAACAGTCCGCCATTTTTATATATTGGCGGTACTCTTTTGGTATTGGTATTTCTCTATTTTTGTTTTCTCTCTTTAAGAACAATTTTTTTAAGTAAAGAAATAAATGCACCTGTACAAAATTTTGCAGCTTCTTTTACCGCACTTTTTATCGCTGTAATTTTCGGTTTTATCGCGCTTCTTGGGCATTTTGGATTCGTAGATTCTATAAAATATGGAAATGTTCATATAGCGTTTATGCTCTTTGGCTGGGTCTTTATACTTATAATTTCTGTATCATATAAAATAATTCCTATGTTTTTTGTTGCTAAAGAGTTTCCCCTCTTTTTGCAAAAAAGGCTCTATATTATCCAGCTTATACTGCTTTTTTTATTTATATTTGCCCAGCTTCAAGAAAATATTTTACTACTGAATCTAATAAAAATTCTTCTCTCCTGTTGGGTGATAATTTTTGCACTCTTTAGTATAAAAATTTTAAGACAAAGAAAACGAGCAAGAAAAGATATCAGTATCAATCTTTGGTACTTTGCAATGACAAATACCATACTTGCGGCACTCCTTTTTGTAGCCGCATCCTTGTTACATGTAAACATATCTATTTATATAGGATTTTTAACTCTATTTGGTGCCATATACCCTTTAATCAATGCGATGCTTTATAAAATAATTCCTTTTTTAACCTGGTTTCACCTAAGTTCCAATATGGTTTTTGAAGCCGAAATGGGCAATGTTATTTCTAAGCAATATATCTCCTATCAAGTAAATTTGTACTATTTTTCATTTTTTCTTGCTCTTTTTGCCCCGTTCTCATATTATTTTATAATTCTAGCAGCAATAATATTTCTATTTTCAGCACTATTATTATTTAAAAATATCTTTCATGCATTACGCTATTATAATGAATACATAAAAAAGAAAGTAGTATTTGAGTAATATTTTGCTATTATTAGAGCAGAAAAAATAAGGATACAATTATGATAAAAGTTGGCGTTTTCGGTGCGAGCGGTAGAGTCGGCAGACTTTTACTCGAAGATTTAAAAACAACAAACGAAATGGATTTAAGTGCGGTCTTTGTTAGAAATTCACTTGATTTTTCCATAGACCCTTCCGTATTGGTTACCTCTGATATGCAGGCATTTTTACATGCTTCAGATATAATTATAGATTTCTCACTGCCCGATGCCTGTGAAATACTTTTAGAAGAAGCCATAAAAACACCAAAACCATTGGTCATCGGTACAACAGGACTCAATACACACCAATTAAATCTTTTAAAACAGGCAAGTGAACTTATGCCCGTGCTATATGCTACAAATATGTCACTGGGTGTTGCACTGTTAAATAAGCTTGTATATCAAGCCTCAGCAGCATTGAAAGAATTTGATATAGAGATTGTAGAGATGCACCACAGACATAAAAAAGATGCTCCAAGCGGCACGGCACTGACACTGGCTGAATCAGCAGCTACTGCAAGAGACTTGGATTTAAACAATGTGCGTGTGAGTGGTAGAGACGGCAATA
>Ga0256836_1001290_pt1 | contig 11188 bp, 13 predicted proteins | sample 4561380metaG_FD_185974 | JGI IMG/M metagenome (GOLD analysis project Ga0256836, IMG submission 185974) | Hydrothermal vent microbial communities from Guaymas Basin, Mexico - 4561-380 | ecosystem: Environmental > Aquatic > Marine > Hydrothermal vents | place: Mexico: Guaymas Basin | collected...
CGATCTGGTGAAGACCTTGTTATTGGGTTGCTATTATCTATAGTAATAAGTTGGATATTGGAAAAAAGAGATATACATAGTCACCTTGGCGATATTAGTCGGACTTTACAACGATATCCTATAACTCTATTAAAAGGCATCTATGAAAGTATTGTGCTTACAATGGGATTTTCTAGCAAGTTAAGACGCAAAGTTGTACACAGACAGGTACATACCAAAGATGTATTTGCCAGTACAATCAACATAACAGCTACACCACTAACCATCGTCTTTGACTACGATAGCGAATCCGGCGAGTTGTATATACACGAGGTGCATAAGCGGTGAATATTGCAGCATATATTATTTTGTTTGCAGCATTTATAAGCGGTCTATACATTATCAAATCACATAACACATGGGAAATGCTTCTTGGATATAGTAGTCTAACAGTAAAACTCATCGCCCTAATGATTCTCTTCTCTATTTCCATTAGGGCAGAATGGGCGATAGATGCTGCTATAGCTTATATGATGCTAAGCATAGGTGGGCTAATGATACTGGCATATTTTAACTCAAGGAGGAGTTAATATGCAGATTATCTCTTACATTCTCATCATAACCGGGGCTGTATCTATGGTTATAGGCACTTTCGGTATGTGGTATAGAAAGCACTATATGGAAAAACTACATTTCTTGACTATATCCGACACCATAGGAATGCTACTATTCCTTATTGGTATCATGTTCCAATTCCACGACATTTGGAAAACAGGTTTCATGCTACTTCTATATGCCATACTTGGTCCCATGACAAGCCATATACTGGCAAGGGCCTTCTACCTGAGGAGAAACTAACATGGAGGTTACCTTAGGCTTTATGGGAATTATATTTGCAATTGGCGTTGTCCTCAGTCATAATCCTATGCGTGCTGTCATATTTATGGGAGCATTTAGTATCACCATGGCCACATATTACTATGCTATGGGAGCTCCCGATGTGGCTATGGCAGAAGCCACGTTGGGAGCAGTATTTACAACATTCATCTATGTAGTTGCCATGAAACACCGTGGCTCTATTAAAGTCGCATATATCAGAAAAGAACCCTTCTTCTTCAAAACCAATAACGGCTTTGCTGGTAGTGAATATCATCTACTAAAGCGATTTGCCGACAAAAATGCCATGCACCTTGAAATTACCCGCATCGCAGAAATACCTTCCCACAAAGACTTACAAACAGACAGATCCTTTCAGTTTGACATCATATGCGGAGGACTAAAAGATAGTCTATCTTTGCCCGGATACACCCCTTTACCATATCACTTAAGAGGATTTGCCATATATGTAAAAACCGATAGTGAAGACATATATGAAAGTTTAGAAGACTTTCTTGTAGGTGATGTCAATGAAGAATATTAGGCTTATATCCGTTTTATTATTTGGCATTTTTATCTCCATGCTCCTTGTATCGGCTGAAACTATTTCATATGTTCAGCCCGATAATGTTACTGGTGCCGTCAAAGACACCGGTGCCATCAATGTCATAGCAGCGTACTACTTAGGATACAGACTGTTTGATACACTCTTTGAAATATTGGTATTCACAGTTGCAGTACAGGGAGTTGTATATCTACTGGGGCATATACCAACCTTGGAACAACACAAACCCATGCGTGAAAAGGCCATTATCATATACACAGATCTTATATTCGGAGCATCGCTTATCACAGGTATGTATATCGCAGTAGCCGGTCACATCAGTGCTGGTGGAGGCTTTGTTGGAGGCATTGTAGGAGCTACAGGAGCCGTTTTAGTGTTTCTTACAATGCCCATGGAAGATATTGAAAACGAGTTCAATCACAAGTACATGGCCATATGGGAAGCTGTTATCCTTATTACCATATTTATACTGGCTCTTATACCAATTTTAAAGGGCATGAGCCCTATGGAAAACTTTCTACCTCTTGGCACTCCGGGACATATCATCAGTGGTGGAATTATACCCATTGTTGACACACTCATAGGCATCAAAGTGCTTATTGGTGCCGTTACCATAGCCCAGACATTTATCAAGCACAGGGGGGTATTCTGATGATTTACATTGCCATAGCCGTTGTAATATTTGCCATTGGAGGAATAGGTATTATCTGGAAAGATAATATACTTCTCAAACTGCTATCTTTGGGCATTATGAATGCCGGTGTGGTTGCATTGTTCGTATCTATTGCAGGGCTAAAATACCGTATACCTGCCATTCTTAACACCAGTGGACCCTATGCCGACCCTTTACCTCAAGCTGTTATTATCACATCTATTGTTATTGGCTTTGCTACAATGTCATTGGCACTGGTCTTTACCATGCTTATCAGTTTAAAAAAAGGAACTCTTAGCAGTAAAAAACTTCAGGAGGATATAGATCGTGAGCATTGACATTCAGATATATCCCTCACTTCTAACCTTAGTACCAATGTTATTTGCCCCCCTTTTTTTACTCTTTAGAACCAAACTGGTGCAGAAGCTATTGGCGTCATTGATTATCATTCTTGATTTGCTTATCATCTATAGGTTAACCCTTATCATGCCTTTAGATGAATATACCGGCGGTTGGATACTCAGGGGCATACACCTAAGATTTGACAATCTTTCGCTAATATACACACTGCTATTTGTCACAGTAATAGGCACGAGTTGGCTCTCATCATTTAAAAAAAACTATCCTCCACTATTCTATTTCCTCACCAGCATACTCTTATCAACACTCAACACATCGGCCATTACACTTGACCTTTTCAATATATATGTCATGCTTGAACTGTCTTCTATCATTGCGTATATTCTCATCGCCATGAAAGATAATTGGAAACATCTATGGGCATCACTTAAATATCTCATGATCAGTTACTTTGCCTTTACCATGTATCTTACAGCTGTAGGTCTTATATATATGCACACAGGAACATTGGATATTTCCCGTATTACTGGTGAAATACCACCAATTATAGTATCTATGCTTATTGTGCCTCTACTGTTAAAATCCGGCGTATTCCCTGTTTCTATGTGGCTACCTGCAGCCCATAGTCTTGCCCCCACAGAGGTGTCTGCTATATTGTCTGGTAGTTTTGTAAAAATGGGAAGTATCGTTATATTTAGACTTATTAATACACCTATACTCAAACAGGCTTATACTCCTATAACACTAATTGCCCTCCTATCAGCACTTACAGGGGTTATTCTTGCATACAACGAATCAAATGTCAAGCGTATACTGGCATTTCACACAATATCTCAGATGGGCTATGTTCTTGCCGGAGGCCCTGTATACGGAGCACTCCATGCATTCAATCACGGTATCTTTAAATCTTTACTATTCTTCACTGTAGGAGACCAAGTAGAAGAAACAGGCCATTACGATATAAAGGCATTAAAACATGCGAAATTTCCAATGCATAGATATATCTTTTTAGTCATCGGCGTCTTAGGTATTAGCGGAGTACCATTGTTTAGCGGTTTTATCAGCAAAAGTATGATTATTCACCATATACCCATATACGGAAAAGTGGTACTAATACTGGCCTCTGTAGGCACCGTGGCCAGTATGTCAAAGCTTGTCAGTATTGGATACCGAAAAAGCAGTATCAAACTAATACCACACTATATCATAATGGCTACCATTATCATCTTGGTAGGCATAAGGTATATAGAACATGTTATATCGTTGTGGACTATCATTGAGAGCCTCATTGTCATAATAGTAGGCATCACCATATTCCTTGTGATACATCCCAAACACATACCAAGAATACTTGAAAAACTTGATATTATGGTAATTGAATATATGCTTACACTAATCACTGTGTGGGCAATTTTATATATGTAGAGGTGAGTCAATATGATTTATGGAAAGCTGTTAGATTTTTTAGGACAAAAAAGATTATCGGACAAAAAATACGCCCGTTACATTACAAGTAGCTATGTAGAGAATCCGTATATAGTCTATCGTGGCGCAAGGTATTTATGGAAAAAAGGACACCATGAACTAGCCAAAAGAACTGTGAAAAAACATCTGGACATGAAACCTGATGCAAGACTTACAAGATTATACGCTTTCTTTCTACTAAAAGAACGGAAAGAAGAGCTGGCCATAAAACTTTACCACAGATACATAAAAATACAGCCAGATAACTTATGGGCTCGCATATTCCTTGGAGACTTGTATTACTTCTTTGTGAATGAAAAAGATAAGGGAATAGAAATATGGGAAGAGATTCTAAATATGGAAGAAGAAATCACTAAAAGTACTATTGATCCTGCCAGATACGTATATAAAAGACTTACCAAAGTATACATGGAGAAAGAAGATATTGACAAAGCACTTGAACTATATGAAAAGTTCTTGGCACTCACACCATCAAACTTCTATGAAACAGATTTCATCAATTTGGCCACCATCTATCTCATAAAAGGTATGGAAGAAAAGGCCAAACATGTTATGGAAATGGGAATAGCCGTCTCCCCCAAATATTACAAGCTAAGACAGATGTACGAAGACATATTTGGTGTGAAAATAAAAGCAAGGGAACATAAGTGGGTTGCCGAAGTTAAACAGAAGTATCCAGACATAGAAAAAATACCTATAAAGACAAAAATTGTTGATGAACGAGATGAAATTTGGGAAATAGCCGATCTGTATACAAGAAATATTAGACAAGAGGGAGACATTATCGTCATTGCTTCGTGTGTGGCAGCTATAACAGAAGGTATGTTCTACATGGCTGATGGCGTAGACTATGGAACACTGGCATGGCTCCTTGCATCATTTGTAGAAAAGAAAAATCCATTCCACAGTCTTAAAGAGCACCATGGTGAACCATTTTCCCTTCTTGCCCCACTGGCCAATCCTATGGCCATGCAGGTCCTTATAGAAGAAACAGGAACACTGCCTATTATAAAAGCAGCAATTCATGGTGCCATAGGTAGATTGACAGGCAAAAGAGGTATGTTTTATAAAACAGCCGGTGATCAGGCTGCCCTTATAGACGATATGCCAGCCAGCTTAGCCCCATATGATTACTACATTATTTTAGGCCCTGAAGATTCTGATGCTGTGGCCATGCAGATTAAAGAGATTACTGGCCTTGAAGCGGCCATTGTGGATGCCAACGATTTAACCGGTGCATGGGTTGTCGGAGCATCTGACGGTGTTGATAGAAAACTCCTTGAAGATGTACTTATGGACAACCCCGCTGGTAATCAAGATCAGCAGACACCTGTTATGCTTGTAAGAGGTCTTTAATATCTTCAGGCAGGGCTATCCTACGGGATAGGCCTGCCCTTGTTAACACCTTTTCTGTAGAAACACCTATCTGTTTGCCAACCTCATCGGCTCTAACCTTGGTCTTATCTCCTAAGAGCAAGATTTTATCTCCCACACGGGCATTTATACCAGATACATCAAATGCCGTTACATTCATCGTAAGGTCAAATACCCGAGAAATGTATTGTTTGCTTCTAATATGATATGCATAGCGTCCCCCTGCATAGCCATCGCCATAACCTGCTCTTACAAATGCCACAGTCATATTGTTTTCAGCCACATTACCGTAAAATACCGTATCACCCTTTTTAACCTTTTTAATGGAAATAATCTCACCAACTTGATACATTACAGGTTTTAGCTCTGGTCTAATACTACGAGCTTCTATATAACCATAAAGACCAACTCCAGTTCTTACCATGGTTGTACCACTACAACCATCCATGTAAAAAAGTGTGGCACTATTGCATATATGAACCTCCGAAGCACGATACTTTTCGGCATAGAAAATTGCCCTTTCAATAAATTCCTTGTATATTCTTTCGCGTAGCCTCTGGTGTTTTTCTGTATCATCTAAAAACGGCATATGTCCCATAATCCCTTCTATATAAACATTGGAGAGATTACCCTGTATCTCGTTTATACCCACGCCAAAGCCCGTTGAAAGTGCTATGTGTACAGGTACATGGTTGGGAACAATATCAAGCATTGAAAAATCCCAAATGGCTATGCGAATGGCACTACTGAGAGGTGCTGGCAAATACTCAATCTCTTTGACATCTTCTGGTGATGGGTGCAAAACAAGAATCCACTGGGCACCGAGATTCCATATAGCATATGCCTCTTTAAGATTAGATACTACAAAACGATTGATACCCAGTGATACAAGTGTAGGAACAACAAGGGAGATGCCATGGCCATAGGCATCTCCCTTGACAACTGCGGCAATTTGCTTACCGTCTGTTTTACTCAATATATACCTCGCATTGTGAACCAGTGCCTGTAAATCTATATATACCTGCAAAAGACATCCCCCTTAAAATTCATCAAGTGTTAGTGCAAGTACAAAAGTGCGGGCATCACCAATAAGATTGTCTATATGAGCTCGCTCGTTAGGCTGATGGGCAAACTCTTCTATTGTTGCCCATACAACACTATCTACACCAATCTCCCTGAGATGGGCAGCCACTGTACCACCACCAATACCACCAACAACAGGGGCTATGTTTCTGTCAATTTCTATAGCCTTTTTCAGTCTTCTAACAATCTCTGCCTTGGGAGATGTAGGAGGTGCAGCATCATTTCTTTGAACGACATCAACAGAAATTGACACTTTAAACTCATACTCCACTTTGCTAACAATGGAATATACATCACCGATAATGTCATCAAGCTTCCACTGGGGAAGTACACGCATATCCATATAGAAGATATCCTTACCGGGAATGATATTAACACTGTCTACATTTGCCTCTATCTTTGTCAGCTCAAAGGTAGAATATGGTGGCTCAAAGAGATTATCTCTGTCGGCATAAACATCGTGCAGATATTCATCTAAATACACGGCAAGATAAGATGCGGCCCTTCTGGCATTGACACCAGCCGGTGGCATGGATGCATGTGCCTGTTTACCCTGAACGGTAAAGCGTAGCCACAATATAGATTTTTCGGCCACTTCAATAAAATGGCCATCTGGGGTGCCACCATCGGGCACAATGGCCATATCGGTTTCTTTAAACAGTCCTTTTTTCACAAGGTAGGCAAGACCATAATCAGAACCCGTCTCCTCATCGGCAACAAGAAGTACTGCAACATTGTATTTAGGTCTGATGCCAAGCTCTTTCATAGCCCTCAGTGCAAACATACTGGATACAACACCTTGCCCATTGTCCTCTGCCCCCCTACCAATAATCCAACCGTCTTCTGTCATAACAGGCTCAAACGGATCAGTCTCCCACTGAGATAGATCACCAGGAGAGACAACATCCATGTGGCCAATAAGCCACACTGTTTTAGATGTATCTTCGCCTTCAAGCACTGCCCATATGTTAGGCCTCGGCCCAAACTCTGGATCTTCTGCATCTATACGATGCACCTCAAAACCCCACTGCTGGAGATAACCACTAAGCACCTTGGCAGCCTCAATTTCTCCCTTACCACCTTCACCACTGCGAGGATTAATAGGGGCTGTCTTTACAAAGTCCATAAGCACCTGTGCGGCCTCCATCTTGTGGTCTTCAAACCACTGCCTTAGAATTTCTTTGTCTACCATTTTTCTCCCCCCTTACAATAGTTCAGAAAACTCCCTCTCTATATCTCTATATGCTATTAGCATTTCCAACCATCTGGGCACATATACATCTTTTAGCTCTACATATTTTAGGTTTTCACCTAAAAAGTGTTTATATTCCTCAATCTCCAGTCTAAAACCACTATCCCACAGCTGATTACCACTAACCCATAGTGTGTTTACAGCAGTTATCTCCCATTTTCCTCCCATAATATTTATGGGTTTCTTGCGAGTGCCATACAAAATAAGACTGTCTACTTTCTCTGTTTTCAGAATAAGATTTTCTATATTGCTATACCTTACATGAAAATGTTTCAGATGTTCAGACATAACATCCACATTTGACACACTGCTACCTGACACCTCTAAAACCTCAGACACCCGAACTTGAGCCCTTTCCATTGTGCTATTCATAAAAATCATTTGTCCTACTTTGGCTTCTAAATAAGAAACACGAACACCATCAAGAACCAGAATATCTAAATAACCACGAATGGCAATGTCATCAACAGTGCCCCCCCTTATAACAAGGATACCGCCGTTTACCTCTGCAGCAACAATACCGGCAGAAGAGGAAGACATCATATCAAGAATATATCCATCATAGACGCCAAGTGGCGTCTTTACAGATATCTTATTGCTTAAATCTAAAACATTATCACCAACCATAATCTTCACATCTATCACCTCCACATGTCTATATTCTAACCCAAGGGGTATTAAATATTGAAGACTTCCTCCGATAATAATAATGGCTCCCCAAGGATGGGGAGACTATTAATCCATGGACGGAGGTGAGTGAAGATGGCACTAGCCGATCTCACTCGTATTAACTCTAACATTGGGGCTATGAATGCCCTGAACAGCCTGAAGCTGGTCAACAACGACCTGGCTCTCAGACAGCTGCGCCTGGCAACAGGCGTACGTATCACCAAGGCCGCAGACGACCCTGCGGGCTTCAGAATTTCAGTAAAATTGAAAGCAAGAAGCCGTGGTCTTGGTGTTGCCCTTGACAACATCTCTGACGCCAAGAACATGCTCTCCGTTGCCGAGGGTGGTCTGACAAAGATCAAGGACCTGCTCCTTGATATTCGTGACAAGATCTCCCAGGCAGCAAACGACACAATGGGCACAGAAGAGCGTCTAGCTATCGCCCAGCAGGTCAGAGAGTACATGCACGAAATTGTGCGTATTGCCCACGAGACCAGGTGGAATGACATTGGTCTGCTTGATGATTCTAAACCAGCAGAAACAACCAGCTCTGCTTCTACTACATTTAAATTCCAAACAGGAGCAGATTCCTTTGAGACAACCACTTGGGACAGACAGTTCAAGTTTGTATTTAATAACGGAACAATTACAAACGATGAGGCTAATTGGACCAATTGGGTAGGCAATGCAAATAAGCTAGCAGTTATGATCACAACTGCTGATAATACTTCTTCTGCCGTAGCGGCTAAAGTCTATGACTCTACTCAAGGACTTACTGATGCATCTGCACAATTCACGGTAGCAGAAGTATATGCCTCCTTGGGTGTCGCTAATGAGGTTGGCATAACAGGAGTAAGCAATTCCAACAACGTCAACGCTTCTGCTAACGCACTTCTCCAGAAAGTTGATGCTGCAATTCGTAAGACATCCGAATGGATTGCAGGTATCGGTGCTCTGCAGGCTCGTCTGCAGGCCAAGGAAGAGACTGTCATGATTGCACAGGTCAATGTAGAGGCATCTTGGAACAGAATCTACAACGCAGACATGGCCAAAGAGCAGCTGTATGCAACAAGAGACCAGATTCTCCAGCAGACCGCTACAGCAATGCTCGCCCAGGCCAACACTGCTCCTCAGAGCGTCCTTCAGCTCTTCAGATAATAACGGTATATTATATAACCGTTCCCGCAGGGTCAGGGAGGGGAATATCCCCTCCCTTTTTCCTTTCAATACTCAGTAGAAGTCTCATCTCAAGATACCCCAAATAATAAGTGCCTCTAACTATACTATAAGGGAGAAAAAAACCAACTTCAATATCTCTCTCATTACACCTTTTAGATTTCACCTAACCATATTTCATAAAATAATTCCACAATCACTAATCATTGAAAGGTCTTAATATACAAAGCACAAACTCATCAAAACTATTTTTCTCAGAAAATAGCACGATGGACATGCAATAAAAGAGTAAATGGATAATTTCATACATCAAAGTCGCTTGCAACTTGTATGGTATACACATTCCAAATCCCCCAAAATTAAAAAATAGGGCCCTATGGTATGGGCCCCTGTATCAGTAGGGGGTGGTTCCTAAGAGGTGGTGGAGCCGACGGGATTCGAACCCGTGGCCTCCTGCATGCCAAGCAGGCGCGCTCCCACTGCGCTACGGCCCCACCTTCAAGTCGCAAAAGTATTATATCATCATCCCCCTACCATGTCAACACCTATACTACACCCCTTCAGATACGGCAAACTGCCAACCTGCAAGAAGCACAAACACAATAGCAAAGCCACTCATAACAAGAATATCTGTCTGCATAGAAAAGTGCGTAACATCAGGTCTTGTAGACATTACAGAATTAAGCATATCCATAATAGGCTGAAGAGTCTTCATAGCCTGTGGTGGTAAGTTCTGAGGTATCTGTGGCACAGCTATAGTCTGAACTTTTATCATAGATTTGGTTATATGTCTCATAAGATCTACAGCATAAGTCAGAGGGTTAATATACACAAACCATTTGAGCCAATTGGGAATATTGTCTATAGGAAAGAAAGCACCGGATAAAAAGAGCATAGGTTGTACAATCATATTCATCAGCGCCATAAAGTTTTCTGTGGTTCTCAATGCACTCCCCATAAATATGCCAAGGCCACCAACCATAATACCCAAAGCAAAAGTTACTACCACAATCTTTAATGTCATCACAATGTCTGGACGGATACCAAGAAAATAACCGATAATCATGAATATAATCCCTTGAAGTGTCGCAACAGTAGCAGAACCAAGAATACGCCCAAGAACAACCCATGTCGGTCTTACAGGAGCAACCATAAGCTCTTTGAGAAAACCAAACTCCCTATCCCATATAACGGTGATACCTCCCATAAAAGCTGTCATGAATACTGTCATAGCCAAAATCCCGGGGAATAGGAACTTCATATAGTCAAATCCCATAAGGTTCTCAGGAAAAACGCTCTTAATACCATAACCCATGACAATGAGAAACATTAGTGGCTGGAAAAACATGGCTATCATTCTACCTTTGTCAAGGATATACCTACGAAGTTCTCGCCACCACACAATATATGCAACCTTAACCCCCATAGTTATCACCTCCTAAATCTCATTGGCACAAATTTTTCAGGAGAAGACTCGTTATCTCTTAGCTCTCTCCCCGTAAGCGTGAGGAATACATCATTAAGTGTTGGTATACGAATATCAACCTCAGTAATAACATCACCAAGCCCCTCAAACAATCGCGGAATGGTCGACGCCGTGTCAGACACAGGTATCCATATTTTGCCATCATTTGCCTTGTGAGGAGTAAAGCCCATCTGCTTCAGCTTTTCTACAACACAGTCTTCTTTACCCTCTTTTACTCCAATGACAATCATA
>Ga0256836_1001292_pt1 | contig 11164 bp, 11 predicted proteins | sample 4561380metaG_FD_185974 | JGI IMG/M metagenome (GOLD analysis project Ga0256836, IMG submission 185974) | Hydrothermal vent microbial communities from Guaymas Basin, Mexico - 4561-380 | ecosystem: Environmental > Aquatic > Marine > Hydrothermal vents | place: Mexico: Guaymas Basin | collected...
TAATATCGTTATATTTTCTCTCTCCTACTATCTCTATTGATGGTACAGGGATACTATCTTTTATCAAGGTTCTTAAATTATCAAGGGATTCAAAACTTACAAATTTACTTAGTGTTTTTAAAGTTATCATACTTCTGTTTTGATAAAACTCTATTTCAATTTCTGAATCAAGAAATTTATAATTTTTATTTTCATCTTGCATTAATAAAAATAAATCATCAGGTGTTTTAGTTTTATTCCATCTATTAATCTCTACATCATGTAGCAACCCTTTTGTCATTTTTAAATTCAGATATCTTTTTAGTTCTTGCTCTTCTAAGTATTGAGTATATTCACCAAAAGGATCTGTTGCTAATTCTACAAATGATAAACCTTTAACAGCTGCTTGTGTGTTTTGAAAAACAACTTCTGAAAAAAAACCATCACCACTAACTGATTCAGCAAAGTTTTTTATTAGAGAAGCTATCTCTTCATCACCCATACCAAAAAGCAAATTCATCTGTTCTGATTCATCTGAAAATGCAGGGGAAATATATCTAAAGTCTTCTGCTCTATTTGCTTGAAAAGAAGCTTCTACAGTTTCATTTAAAATCTCTTGGTCTTCACCACCTTTAGGGTCAACTATTATTACATCCCAACCAGCTTTAGCTAATTGTCTTGCATCATTTATCATATTTTTTGTTTTACCTACTCTTGTAGTTCCTGTATAGCCTACATGGTTAGATAAATTAGAAAGCTTTAAATACAAAGGTATCTTTTTCTTTTTTTTATCTTGCACATCTATAGCAACACCTTTATATAAACCTCTCTCAATATCAAAGAATTTAGCTTCATACTTTAAAATCTTTTTTTCTATTACTATGAATGTTTGCTTATGTTCTTTTATTTTTGTTTCTATTACTTTATATTTTTTACTTTTAGGTTCTAACACATAAAGTTCTTTTTCTAAATCTTTTAAAATAATTGGATATTTTCTAAGTTTCTCTTTCCAAATTACTAAATTTTCAAAATCTGTTTTTTTCATTGTTTTTTCCAAGTGTTGTTATAAATGTAAATTATTAATTTCAATAGTATATTACTTTAATACTTAATTAAGTATAATTACACAATTTTAATAAAAGGATAAATCATGAAAAAATCTCATAAAGAGATAATAGAAGAAGCTGAAAGAAATTTACAGATAATTAAAGAAAAGCAAAAAAAGGAGATGCAAATAGCTAAAGCAAAATACAGAAAAGAGATGCAAGCAGTTAAAGCAAAAATTGATAAAAACACTTTAGCATTAGGTAAAAAAACTATTCTTTTTTTAGAGGGTAAGATAGATAAACAAGAGTTAGAAGCATTAGCTAAAGAGTTATTATTAATAACACAAGATGAAGAAATTACAGAAGCAACAAATGGGTAACTACAATTTTAAAAGTATATATCCTGATGATATAACTTACAACCACCCAAACTATATATTTAACTTTTTTACTACACAAGAACAGACAAAAGAGTTCTTTAAATTTTTATTTTTTAATATCAAAAATGAATATGAAAAATATCTTAAAGGTGAAAAGGATTATGTAGATGTAGTTAAAAACAATAACGATTCTTACCCACTTATTGATATTAATTATAACTTTTTTATCAAGGTTCTTGGAGAGTGGATTGAGCATTATTCTTATAAAAAAGAAAGCTTGGTTGAGTATAGAAAGTTTTTAGCAGTTGAAGTGGAGAGTGAAAAAATTGGTGCTGAAAAAGAAAAGATAATCAAGTATAGAGATGTTAAATTGACACTATCAATTTCTGAACATGTAAGATTAGATTTTAGTAATAGTGATTGGATGATGGAAGATAATTATAAAAAAAGAAATCGTTATTTATTAATACAAATCATGTTTAACAATGTTCTAGGTTCGTTCACTTATGTATCAGGTTTTAAATACATGAAAATTGCAAAACCTGTAGTTATCGACCTTGTAAAAAATAAAAATGGTAAGCTATTTGGAATAAATACCATATTGTTTATGAGGAAAAATTTATCTTCAATTTTAGACAAAAAAGAGATGAAGTTATTGCATAAAATCTCAGAAGAAATGACAGTTGAAGCAGCAGGAATTTTAGAAGCAAAACAGTACAAGAAGAAGAACAAAATAACTAATGATGACATAAGTTATTGTGATGATTTTAATGCCAGTAAAATAGAAGAAACTAGAGATAAAAATGATGGAAAATATCATAATTTTTCTAAATAAAATGGTCTAAAATAACCTCTTGCCCTTAAATATATATATATTATAATAAACTACCGTTTATTACCATATTTAAGTGGAGAGGTGGTCTTATATATATATATTTTATACTAAACGGTAGTTTAGTTGCATAGTAAGTGCCATCGGTTTTATAAAATCGAAATGCTTAAGTATGGTAATAAACGGTAGTTTATTATAATATATATATATTTAAGCAGAATTAAGCAAAAATAGCCAAAAATTTTTAAATTATGAAAATATAGTTTCAATTAGTAAGCAAACACATTCATAATCATTAAAATAAGCATACTAGAACTGATTTTTACAAGAAATTAGTATAATGATATTAAATAGATTATAAAATGCTTTATTCGCAAGATATAGAGTTTTTTAAAAAAAAGGATAAATCGTGGAATTGATAGATGCTATAACAGATGCTTTACTAGATAGTTTATATGAACTAAGATATTATATTTTAGTAATGACATTTATGCCTTACATTTTATATTATTTTTGGGAGTATTTAAAAAGAGTTTTTACCAAATTAAAATATAAAAACTTTTACTTCAAAGAAAAAGAAAAAGAGTATTGTAAACCAATTACTGAAGAGGAAAAATATTTAGATATTTCAATCATGAATGAAGACATTCCAGTTTTTGAAAAAAGACTAAAAGATTTAATAGAAATATTAAGCACTAAAAAAGATGTTATAAAAATTCATGCAATAGAAGCAATTATGATTGCAGAATATTTTTCACAAGAAGTGGAACTATCAGATAATGGAATTTTAGTTGTAAAGATTGATACTATAAAAAAATTTACTAGCACTATTTATAATGACCCTATGACATTTACAACTTACATAAAAGCAATTGAAGAAAAGTTAGATATTCATAATAAGAAAAATAAAATTCCATTGAAAGATGCACTCTATATTATGAGAAGAGCTAAGGAATATACAATTTCAAAAAAGAATGATGATACAAGTGATGATTTACTTTTTAATTTAAAATCTCAAATTCATAAATCATTATATAAAGATGTTGAGATTAGAATTTTAGATGAAACTAAAGAAGTCTCTGTAAAAAATAAAAAAGAGATAGTTGTTATAAATACTAATCCAGAATTTACTGATGAACTTTCTGAAGAAAAAAACATAGAAATTGAAAAACAAAAAAAGAAAAAAAGCAATATCGAATCAGTGGAGAGATTAGAAGATGGTAGATTAAGAATTATTACAAAAGACAACAAAGAGATTATAAAAGATGATTTTGAACTTTACAGTATTAGAGACCTTAATGTTAAACAGCAAGTTACTGGAAGTGGAACTTCACAATATGATAGTTTTACAGATGATACAAATCAACTTGATGAATCTTTTATAAATCAATACATTGCTAAGTATGGTCAGCTTGATAACATAGAGGAAGAAAATAAAACTATGCAAAGTTTTAAATTTAGATTAGCCAAACATTTTAAAATAAATGATTTTACAGATATTAAATTTTCAAATAATGAATTAGAAAATAGTTTATTTACGAAAGAAAATAAAGTAATATTTCTAACTGCCCTATTTGAAAACTATAAAAAGAAAAATGAAATTTATGTATTTGTTGGTGAAAAGAAATTAAAAAGTAAAAAGATTCAGAAATTTTTAGCAGTAGATAAACTTTTCTTCATCTCTATTTTTTATAAAATGGTTCAAGAGGAGAACAAAGAAAACTTTTTTAATTTTATTTTTAATGCTGACCACAAAGTAATAGATGAAAATTTGTATAAGTTTTTAACAAAAGTAAATTTAGAACTTGGGAATATATTTAGATTTGAAAATAAAAATCTATCTGTTAATGCTATTTACAGCTATAATAATCAAACTATCAAAACTGATATATTAATGTTTGATTATGATGAACTTAGTAAAAAGTATTTTAGTGATGACATGGTTAAAAATTCTTACGACTTTTTGGAAAATGATTTGATGGATAAAGTTAAAAATACTGTTTTTGGAAACAAAGCTTTAGATACTGATGCTACAATTAATTTAAAATATAAAACATTTTTTAGAATCATTGCAGGAGAAGATTATTTTTAAAAAGTTGATAACTTGAAAAATCACACTAACTAAATTTAGTGGTTTATATTTAGCATTTTACTTAAGATGATAATAAAGTCTTTATTATTGATATTACATTTGAAATAGATGGTTTTTTAGGATATTAAAATAGAAGCTATTTGTTAGATAAGAATATTATTATTCTAAAATAGTATAATTGTGAAAAAGGTAATTTATTATTATGGAAAATGAAGATAAAATAAAGCTATTACAATTTAATATAAATCGCTTTGATGGATATTACACTAGCATTAATTTTAAATCTAGTTTTTTTATTATTTCTAGTGTTGGAATGATAGGTATGTTGTTTCAAAATAAAATATTAAACAATATTTCATATATTGCTATATCAATGCTGCTTATAACTTTAGTCTTTGTTATACTAGCTATTAAACCTTATTTAAAAAGTTTAAAAAAATCAAATAGTAATATTTTTTTTCATGACATTTCTAGTAAAGGCTTAGAGCAATTCAGAAAAGATTTAATTCAGCTTGAAGCAAAACATTACATAAATGATCTGATAGAACAAAATTATTATTTATCCGTAGGTTTAAAAAATAAATTTGAATACCTTAATAAAGCTACAATATTTTTTTTAATAGGAGTAATATTATTTTTTATTTCTCTATTTTATAAAGGTTTCTAATGGAATATTATAAAGCAAATGAAAATGATTGTTTGAATATTAGTAAAAAAGAAATTCAAATATTTGCAGAAAAAGCTGCTTCGTCTCTTGGCTTCATTGTAGGTAAAAGCATGAAGGAATTTGCAGAAAAACAAAATATTAAAGTATCATACTTTTCTATAGAAAATGAAGTTGAAAATCATAGTGGTTTTATAAAAATAGATAAAGCTAATAAAAAAATAGAGATTGAGTTATCTAACTTTACAACTGAATTAAGAAATAATTTCACGATTGCTCATGAGATAGCTCACCTTTTAATTCATTCAAAACATATAAATCACGATTTAATATGTTTTGATAGGCATCACTCCAATCGTTTAGAATGGGAGGCAAATTGGTTTGCAGCAGCTTTTTTAATGCCAGAAAAATTATTTAGACAAAAAGTAAAAGAGTTTGGAGGTAGTCTTATTAATTTATCTATATATTTCAATGTATCCAAAATCGCAATTAAAATAAGAAAGAAAGATTTAAATATTGATTGAGATTGATGACAATAACAAATCTTATCTTTTATTTTTTTTAAGCTTAGATATTGCAGATTCTACATCTTACAAAAGAAAAGAATATCAAAAAAATAAATGTTCTTATACATGGTCAATAGTATTTAAGAAATTTTTTAAAGATTTAGATTTTTTAATAATTAAACATTATAAGAATTCTTCTATTTTAAAAGATAAACAAAAGCTTTCAAAATGGAGAATAATAGGAGATGAAGTAGTTTATTTTGCATTGATTACTAATATCTCTTTAATCTCAGAACATGCAAAAATCTGTCTTAATATAGTGAAAGATTTTAACAAAAATAATAATCTAAAAATAAAAGCTACTTCTTGGCTAGCTGGATTCCCAATTAACAATATTATAATATATGAAGATGAAAAAAAAACATTATTTGGAAATAGAAGAGATTTATTGCCTTATAACCAGAAAATTAATTTTTTAGGTTCTTCTATAGATACTGGCTTTAGAATAAGTAAATTTGCTAGCATTAATAAATATGTTCTCTCTATAGATTTAGCATATACACTAATGTTTTTGGAAAAAGAAAACAAAAACAATTACTTAGACTTTTATTTTGATGGAAAAAAGCAAACTAAAGGCTTAAAAGAAAATGAGTATCCTATTGTTTGGTTAAGTGTAGATAAACCACAAGAATTAAAACTAGAAAAACCAAACCCATGCAATCTAAATGAACTCTATGAATGGTCGTTTCAATATATGAAAAAAACAAATATCTATTTACCGTTTATTGCTAATGATAATACAGAGTACAAAGAATATTTTAAACCATCTCATAATTATATAAAAACTTATAATTCACTGATAAGCAATTTAAAGCAAGAATTTATAGATATGGGTTCAGAATACCAAGAAGACTATAATCAATATGAAGCAAAAGAACTACCCTTTAAAAATATAAATAATTTATTTAATATATAGTAAAAGACAATGCAGAGTATGGTGCTATGTCTAATGCTATAAAAACAGCAAGAAAAATAAAAACACAACATGGTGTTGATGGTGCAGTAGCTTACGATGCAAAAGATGCAGCACAAAAAGCTTCACAACAAATGGTTAGTATAGATACAGCACTATCGGCAGGAATGATTAATAGTGATGGAACATTATCAGATGCAGGTAAAAGTGCCACAACTATAGATGCCCTTTCAAAAATGATGCCTATGCTTAATAGAGCTGGAGTGTTTAAAGATGCTAAAGCAAGAGAAAAAGCAGTAAGAGCAATGGCAAAATCAAAACTTGGTGCAAATGCTTCAGAAGATAAAATACAAGACTTTTTAGAAAAAGAGGGTTGGGATAATGTAGATAAGATGAGTGGTGAAGAGTTTGCTAAAGATTTGTTTTCAAGACAAGGTGCAGTGTTTGCATCTCATGCACAAATAGCAGGTAAAGATGGAACTATGTACACCCTAGCCTTTGGAAAAGGTGGTGCTACTGCACAATCTAAATCAGGTACAAGTGGTGTTAATGATGATACTTTTGTTGATAAAAAGGGTAGAAAAACAGTTATTGATAGCAGTACTACTATTACAGATGCAACAAAAATAAGTACAGGTATGCAATTACAAGGAACTACACTTGACCCAACTGCATGGACAGAAGTATCAGCAAAAATGGCTCGTACAAATGGAACAGAAGCAGTAAAAGGTGCTATTGCAGATGTTAAAAATGGTAATTTTGATAATTTTAGGAGAATGGCAGAGAATACTTTTGGGAAAAAAGGTGGTGACGAAGTTACACAAGCACTTAAAGCTCAATTTGAGTCAGAAAGTGGAAGTGATTATTTAGGTGAAGCATTATTTGCAGGTGCTACTACAATTGCAGCTTACAAAGCTGATAAAAAGTTTAATGATGGGAAGTTCTTAAGGTCTGTAGTTGGTAATTCCAATCCAGTTAGTGAATCTAAGAAACAAACCAACAATGACCAACCCTACAAAACCGATGGCAAAAAAACCGATGACATTCATATTAACTCCTCTTCTGATATAGATGAACATTATAACGAAAAAGCCACAAAAGTTCAAAATAAAATAGATGATTTGGATTGGCAGAATGATAGAGATAATAAGGTTATTAAAAGGAATGATAAAAAGATTGAAAAACTGAAGAAACAAAAAAGTCTTACATACAACGATAAAGATAGAGAAGCAATAGAAAGTAAAATTTAGTTTTGGTTAGAGTTCATTGAATTATTTTTGTTAAAAAAAAGTAAAAAAATAACTATGTAAGTTGTAGGAATAACATTAGTTAAGTTGCAATAGTTTAACAATAGTTTAACAATAGTTTAATAATGTTAGAGTAATACTAAATTATTGTACAATACTAACTAGCATTGATTAAACAATAGTCCAGCAATGATTAAACAGTGTAAGAGTATTGTAATTATTTAACAATAGTTCAATAATATATTAACATTAGTCTAACAATAGTTTAGTATTGCTACTTTGGCTAAGCAATACTTAAGCAATAATTTAACATTGTTAAAGTATTTTTGATACAATGCTAAACCAATTAAATAGTATTGACATTTTGTGAGATTTTTTTTACAATGAGTGAATTTAAAATTAAGGAAAGATTATGGAACAAGTAATTGCAATAGATATTGGTTATGGAGATACAAAGGTTGTAGTAGGAGATAAGTATTTTAAATTTGCATCTGCAATAGAAAAAAGAAATTTATCACAAGCTAATTTTGAAAGTAAAGAGATAGATGTTTATGAGTTTAAAGGTACTAGATATACAGTTGGAGATAAGGCATTAACAAATGCAGTATCAACAAGAGGTTTTAACTTTTTAGTTAAATATTCATCTTTACTTATTTATCATGCTATTAAACTTGCTGATTTTGATATAAAAAAACCTATTAAAATTATTACAGGACTTTCGCTTGTAAATTGGCAAGACAAAGAAGAGTTCTTAAAAAGTATATCTAGCATAAAAGTAAATGATGATATATTTTCTCCTGAAATAACATTAATGGCACAAGGACAAGGTGTATTTTATGATTACTCTACTAGAAGAGATGGTGTATTGTGTGTAGTTGATATGGGTTATAATACTTTTGATTTCTTAGTATTTGAAAATGACATACCAAGAAAAGATTTGTCATTTGCTACCAAAAAAGGTGCTCATAGTATTATTACTGAACTACAAACAAAATTAAGAAATAAATTTCAATTTGATATTACAGAACAATCTGCAAAAGAGATCTTTTTTAATGGGAGTTTTAAAAACTATGGTGAAATAATAGATTTATCAGAGGAAATAGAAGATTTAAAAACACATTATACTGATTTTATCATTGATGAATTAAAAACACAAAGAGCAGAACTACTTCGCACAGCAGATATTGTAATATTTAGTGGTGGAGGTGCTTATTATTTAGAGGATAACGAATTTCCAAAAAATGTAAGATTTTCTGAAAAACCTTATGAGTATGCTAATGTAAGAGGATATTTAAGATTTGCAAAGGAGCAATTAGAAGATGGCAAAGAAGATTCAGCTAACACTAACCAATAGTTCTTCAATTAGAATTTACGAACAGTTAAAGCAAGGATTAAAAGCAAAAGCTATAGAAACAGCACTTTTAAAATTAGTTTTAGATGAAACAACTAGAAATATTTTTTTTGATGATAATGCAATTAGTGATATTGAAAAACTAATAGGTTTGAAAACAGAAATAATTGAAGAAGATAGCAAAATAATTACATCATCGCTTGTAAACAATTCTAATAAAGATGATGCAACAAAACAAAGTAATTTGAGAAATTCTCAAGTAAAAAAGAAATATGCCTGGTAGTAAGAAAAATAGCTAAAGATATTTAGCTATTTTTTGCCATTGGATGACATCTATTTACTGTAGCTAAAAGATGTTTTGGTTTTATGTGTATATACACATTTGTAGTTGATATAGAAGAGTGTCCTAAAAATTCTTTTATTACAAGAAGATCACACCCGTTCCGATATAGATGTGTTGCAAAAGCATGTCTAAAAAAATGAGGAGAATGTCCAAACATTCTTTTTATAGCAGTTGAAGCTGCTCTTGCAGTTAATTTCTTACCTTTTCTACAAAACCAAAATATATTGACATTTGAAAATGGACAAAAATTCATATAGTCTGAAATTGTAGTCATCACAAGTTTATTATATGGAACTAATCTTGTTTCCATATTTTTTGTCTTTTCAACCCTCAACCAACCATCATTAAAATCAATCATTTGCACATTCATAGCTTCACTAATTCTTATTCCTGTAGAGTATAACAGAATAGCTAAAGCATAATTCCTATAATCTATCCAGTTTTCAGATATTGCAGGTTTATTTTTTAACAATATTTTTAATAATTCATCTTCATCATGAATTATAGGTAATTTCTTTAAAAATCTTGAGTGCTTCAATTTAGAAAGTTCACAAAAATTAAAACGATTACAAATAAATATAATGAAATTATTTAAAGCAGAAATTTTTATATTTTTACTTCTGTTTGACAGTTTATTTTTTGAAATTGAGATAAAAAAAGAATATAGTGTTTGATTACTTACTTCATTGAATGTTTCAATACCTGAAGAATATAAAAAATGCATAAATATATCAGCTGTATCATAGTAAAGTAAAATTGTATTTTCAGAATAATTTTTAATAATGCTAATTTTCTCAAAATAGCGTTTTAATAAAATATCTCTATTGCAGATAAGAAGTTCTTGTTTCATCGCATTAGTTATATTCTATTTTTAATAATTCCTCAATTTGTTTATCACTAATAGTAATTTTAATTTCTTTTTTTCCAGCAGCAATAAAAAATCTTATCATTTCTCTTGCACTCATAGAACTTTTTAAAACAGCTGTTTTAAAAGCAGCATTATTAGAATAATGCTTACCAAATTTTTTTAAATTTTCTACCATCTCAGTATTTGATTTATCAGAAATAGCTTCTCTTAAAGCAGCTCTTACTATTGCTGCATAAGGATCACTTTTCATTAAATCATAGTGTTTTTTTGATTTTATTCTATTAAATTCTCTAATTTCTTGCATTTTTCTATTCTCATCTTTCATTATTTAAGTTTTATATAGTATTATAGCGAAAAAACTTTCTATAGTGAGGAGGAAATATGTTAACAAGCAAGCTACCAAACTTTAAACTATTAACATATTTCTGTAGAATCATTTTCAAATATATCATGAAAACTAAAACACAAAGTGACAAGTATCTTCACTATTACAACCAATACCAATACCAATACAGATACCAATACAGATGCAGATGCAGATACAAATACAAAGTGTCTTTATGCTGAAATTCTACCCTCTTAACCTTAATCGTAAGCATAATTATATAAATTACTTTTCAAACACAAGTTTAAATTTATATATTCCACTTCTACAAGCTTATATAAGACATTTTCTATATGTTTTATATAATATTTTATCACTTAATATAATAATGTTTCATAATGTAAATTCTCTTGAAATTGAATATATAATCATACGACTCTCTTTTGTTGTTTTTGTTTGTTACTGTTATCTTATTATTAACCGTTTTTGTGTATAATATCGAAAATTATATATTTAAGGATGAAAATTATGGGAAATGTTGATTTAGTACAATTAACG
>Ga0256836_1001295_pt1 | contig 11157 bp, 15 predicted proteins | sample 4561380metaG_FD_185974 | JGI IMG/M metagenome (GOLD analysis project Ga0256836, IMG submission 185974) | Hydrothermal vent microbial communities from Guaymas Basin, Mexico - 4561-380 | ecosystem: Environmental > Aquatic > Marine > Hydrothermal vents | place: Mexico: Guaymas Basin | collected...
TTTATTGTAACTTTTAGTAAAATAATAAAATATACAACTTTTATATAGTTTCAAATTGTAACAATAAAATTATTTATACACTTTAAATAGGATAAATTTAGTAATTTAAAAGTTTTTTTATGGTATTCTGTCATTAAATAAATAATAAGGAGTTTAGATGTCACTAAATGTAGACTTTAAATTAAAAGCACCTGAAAATACTCCGGTATGGGTGGATGAAAGTAAATGTAAATCATGTGATATTTGTGTAGAAGTGTGCCCAACAGGGGTATTAGAGATGAAAGTAGACCCACATAATATTTTAGGTCAAATGGTAAAAGTTACACATCCAGAATATTGTATTGGATGTAAAGAATGTGAATTACAATGTCCAGATTTTTGTATTTTTGTAGCAGAAAGAGATGAATATAAATTTAAAAAGTTAAATGAAGTTAAGAAACTTAAAGGAGAAGCATAATGGCTAGAGAGGTAGTTTCAACTGGTAACCAATTAGCAGCAAAAGCAGCAATTGATGCAAAGTGTAAATTTTTTGGTGGGTATCCAATTACACCATCGAGCGAAATTGCTCATAATTTAAGTAGAGATTTACCAAAAGTTGGTGGTAAATTTATCCAAATGGAAGATGAAATTGCAGGTATTTGTGTAGCATTAGGTGCAAGTATGAGTGGTGTTAAATCAATGACAAACACATCAGGACCTGGGATTTCACTTAAATCAGAACAAATTGGTTTAGCTTTTATTACAGAAGTGCCATTAGTTATTACAAATGTTATGAGAGGTGGACCTTCAACTGGACTTCCTACAAGACCACAACAAGGTGATATTTTACAAGCAAAAGCACCAACTCATGGTGATTATAAATCAATCGCATTATGTCCAGGTAGTTTAGAAGAATGTTATACACTTACAGTTAGAGCATTTAATTTAGCTGAAAGATTTATGACTCCTGTATTTGTATTACTTGATGAAACATTAGGACATATGGTAGGAAAAGCAGTTTTACCAGATTTAGAGGAAGTTCAAAATAATTTAGTAGAAAGAAAAGTTTTTGAAGGTGATCCTGCTGAATATAAACCTTTTGAAAGAGAACAAGATGAACCAGCTATTCTAAATCCATTTTTTAAAGGATATAGATATCACTTAACTGGATTACATCATGGACCAACAGGATTCCCAACAGAAGATGCAAAACTTTGTCAAGATTTAATTGAAAGATTATTTAATAAAATTGAAGCACATCAAGATGAAATTGATGATTGGGAAGAATTTATGATGGATGATGCTGATGTTTTAGTGTATGCTTATGGTTCAGTAAGTAGAGCAGTAAAAGAAGCTATCCTTAAATTAAGAGAAGAGGGAATTAAAGTAGGATTATTTAGACCTATTTCAATTTGGCCAAGTCCAGAAAAAGCTATTAAAGCAGCAGCTGAAAAATTTGCTGATAAACCAATTTTAGTAACTGAAATGAATATGGGACAATATATTGAAGAAATAGAGAGAATTACAAAAAGAGATGATTTAAATACTTTATTTAAAGCTAACGGAAGACCTATTAGTCCTGCTGAAATCATCGCAAAAATTAAAGAAATGGTATAAGGAGAGATAATGGCTTTTAATTATGATTATTATTTAAGAACTGATAAGATGCCAACATTATGGTGTTGGGGGTGTGGTGATGGAGTTATCCTAAAAGCAGTTATTAGAGCATTTGCTAAACTTGGATGGGATAAAGATGATATTTGTGTAGTTAGTGGAATTGGATGTAGTGGAAGATTTTCTTCTTATTTAGATTGTAATACAGTTCATACTACACACGGAAGAACAGTTGCTTATGCAACAGGTATAAAACTTGCTCATCCAGAAAAACATGTAATTGTTGTAGCAGGTGATGGTGATGGACTTGCTATTGGTGGTAACCATACAATTCATGGATGTAGAAGAAATATTGATTTAAATTTTATTTTAATTAACAATTTTATTTATGGACTTACAAATTCACAAGTATCTCCTACAACTCCAAAAGGATTTTGGGCAGTTACTCAACAATATGGAAATATTGACCCAACATTTGACCCAGCAGAACTTGCAAAAGGTGCGGGGGCTACATTTATTGGTAGAGAAACAGTTGCAGAAGCTCAAAAACTTGAAAGATTATTTGTAAAAGGATTTCAACATAAAGGATTTAGTTTCTTTGATATTCATTCAAATTGTCATGTTAATTTTGGTAGAAAAAATAAATTAGGAACAGCAAAAGCTAACCTTGAATGGATTGAAGGAAATTTAATCAATAAAAACAAATGGGATAAAATGAGTCCAGAAGAGCAACACGAAGCAAGAAAAGCTGGTAAATTCCCAAGAGGTATTTTATGGCAAGTAGAAGAGCCAGAATATTGTGATTTATATGATACAGTTATTGAAAAAGCTGGAGGTAAAAAATGAAACAATTAAGATTTACAGGAGTAGGAGGACAAGGTGTTCTTCTTGCTGGGGAAATTTTAGCGACTGCTTATATCAATGCAGGAAAATATGGAGTTCAAGCGGCTACATATACTTCTCAAGTAAGAGGAGGACCAACAAAAGTTGATATCGTTTTAGATGATAAAGAAATTCTTTTTCCTTATGCAAATGATGGTGAAATTGATTTTATGCTTTCAGTTGCTAATGTTAGTTATCAGCAATTTAAAGATGGTGTAAAAGCAGGTGGTAAAATTGTATATGAGCCAAATTTAGTTTATCCAAATGATGAAGATAAAAATAAATGGGAATTATATCCAATTGAAGTAATTGCTATTGCGAAAGAAAAAGTTGGTAATGTTATTACTCAATCAGTTGTAGCACTTGCTATTGCTACTGTAATGATGGATATAGACCAAGATTTAGTATATAATGCTATGATTAACACAGTTCCACCAAAAGCAGTGGAAATCAATAAAAAAGCTTTCGCACTTGGTGTAGAAGCTGCAAAAGAAGCTCTTGCAAAAGGGCCAGTAAAAGCTTAATAGGTTTTTACTTCTTTTTTTTTTCTTTTCTCATAAAATAATCTACAATTTATAGTATAATTTCAAAAAAACTAAGGAGAAATTATGGATATTAGTAAAATCAAAGTAGGAAGTAATCCGGATAAAGTAAATGCTTTAATAGAAATTCCAGTAGGAAGTAATATTAAATATGAGATAGACAAAGAAAGTGGAGCAGTTGTATTTGATAGAATTATGTATTCAAGTTATCATTATCCTGCAAATTATGGATTTGTTCCAAATACACTTGCAAAAGATGGAGACCCAGCTGATATTTTAGTATTAACTGATTATGCATTAGTGCCAGGATGTGTTATTGCTGTTAGACTTATTGGTATGCTTGTAATGGAAGATGAAAGTGGAATGGATGAAAAATTACTAGCAGTTCCAGTTACAAAACTTGACCCAACTTATGAAAACATTAAAAGTTATGAAGATTTACCAAAACTTACACTTGATAGAATTAAAAATTTCTTTGAAACTTATAAAGCACTTGAACCTGGAAAATGGGTAAAAGTAAAAGATTTTGTAGGAGTTGAAGAAGCTACAAAAATGCTTCAAGATGCAATTGATAGCTATAAAGGTGAATAATGAGAGAGTTAAAAAAATATGATTTAAGCGATATTGAAAAAAAACAATATGCTAAAATTACTACAAATAAAGGGACAATTTGGATAAAACTTTTTCCTGAATCTACACCTAATACGGTAGCAAATTTTGCACATCTTGCTGAGAGTGGGTTTTATGATGGATTAAAGTTTCATAGAGTAATTCCGGGATTTATGGCTCAAGGTGGATGTCCAAATACAAAAGAAGGTGCATCTGGAATGCCTGGAACTGGTGGTCCAGGATGGGCTATTGAGTGTGAAACAAAAGCAGATAAACAAGTTCATAAAAGAGGGAGTATTTCTATGGCTCATGCAGGTAAAAACACTGGTGGAAGTCAGTTTTTCATCTGTTTTGTAGATTGTCCTCATCTTGATGGAGTTCATACTGTATTTGGTGGAATTGAAGAAAATGATACTGAAAGTTTCAAAATATTAGATACAATTACTCAAAATGATACTATTGAAAAAATTGAAATTTTAGAAAATAGAGACTAAGTCTCTATTTTTAATATAAGGATAGATATTGAAAATAAAAATAATTAGTTTCTTTGTAGTATTTCTTGCAATATGTTCATATTTTTTATTTGATAAAAGTATTGCTTATTATTTTCATGAACATATTGTAAGTAATATGAAATATTATGTAAAATTGTTCTCAAAACTTGGACAAGCTGAATATTATTTAATACCAAGTGCTATTTTATATTTAATTTATAGAAAAAAAGATGAATTTATAAAAAAAGCTTCAATGTTAGTTTTTAGTAGTGTTGTTATTAGTGGAATAGGTATAAATATTATTAAAGTAATTGTGGCAAGATATAGACCACCAGCATTATTTAGTGATAATTTGTATGGTTTTAGTGGGTTTGATTTTGGCTTTTTAGTAAACTCTTTTCCGTCAGGTCATAGTGCTACAGCTTTTAGTGCATATGTTGCTTTAATGCTTTTATTTCCAAGGTATAAATATTTATTTTTAATAATTGCTACTTTAATAGCTTTAAGTAGAGTGTTTTTAGCAGTTCATTATTTTAGTGATGTTTTAATAGGAAGTTTAATAGGTACATTAACTTCTATATATTTATATGATAAAATATTTAAGGAAAAAAATGAAAATAGATTATAAAATAGCTTTAATATTTGTAGTATTATTTAGCTTTTTTTTACCATTAGGAATGGTGCCTTTATTTAATTTAGATGAAGGTGCTTTTAGTGAAGCTACAAGAGAAATGCTTGTAAATCATGATTTTATTACGACTTATTTAAATGGGGATTTAAGGTTTGATAAACCTATACTTATTTATTGGCTTCAGGCTATAAGTGTGTCCATTTTTGGGCTTAATGAATTTGCTTTGAGACTTCCAAGTGCTATTGCTGGGGCTTTATGGGTATATTCTATTTGGTGGTTTGCAAACAAATATTTTGATAAAAAAGTTGCTTTTTTAGCATCTATTTTTATGGCGACATCTTTACAAATAGGTATAATTGCAAAAGCAGCTATAGCAGATTCTCTACTTAATATGGCAATAGCATTTGCTATGTTTAATATATGGCTTTATTTAGATACAAAAGAGAAAAAATATTTATATTTTACTTTTGCTTTTATAGGAATAGGGACTCTTACTAAAGGGCCTGTAGCGATTATGATACCTTTAGTTGTAACATTTATTTATTTAGCTATAAAAAAAGATTTGAAACTATTTTTCAAGATGGTATTTGATATAAAAGGGATAGCAATATTTTCAATTATTGCAATGCCTTGGTATATTGCAGAATATGTAGACCAAGGAATGAAATTTATTGATGGATTTTTACTTAAGCATAATTTACAAAGATTTGATTCTTCATTAGAACATCACAAAGGAAGTATATTTTATTATATACCAGTTCTTATTTTAGGATTTTTACCATTTACACTCTATTTAGTAGATGTATTTAAAAATATTAAAAAAATTTTCAAAAATGATATGTTTTTATTTTTATTTATTTGGTTTGCTTTTGTGTTTATATTTTTCTCTTTTTCTGGAACAAAACTTCCTCATTATGTAATATATGGATATACACCTTTATTTATATTTATGGCATATTATTTTAGAGGAGTTAAATTTTGGTATTTTTCTTTTACTATATTTTTTATTTTATTATTATTTTTTGTACCAGATTTAGCAATAATGTTTAAAGATAAAATTAAAGATGAATATGCAAGAGAAATAGTTGAAAATATACATTTATATTTTAATATTGATTATAAAGTTTCAGTTAGTATAATATTTATCTTTATTTTGAGTGCTATTTTTATTAAAATGTCAGATATTAAAAAAGTTGTAATTATAGGGCTTAGTTTTATTTCACTAGTGAATTTTATAGTATTACCAGCTTATGCTAAAATGGTAGAATTACCTATAAAAGAAGCAGCATTAGTAGCAAAAGAGCATAATTTTAAAGTAGTAATGTATAGACTTAATACTCCAAGTTTTATGGTTTATTCTCAAAATTTAGTAGAAAAAAGAAAACCAAAAATTGGAGATATTGTAATTACAAAAAATAAAGGTTTAAAACATATCAAGCATTATTCTGTTTATTATCATAAAAATGGAATATATCTAGTAAAGGTTAAAAAATGAAAAAATTATCACTTGTAATACCGGTTATGAATGAAGAAGCAAATATCAAACCAATGTTTGATAGAATTAGAGAGACTCTAAAAGATATAGATTATGAGATTATTTTTGTAGATGATGGCTCAACTGATAATACAATAGAAGAGATTAAAAAGTATGCCGATGAAAATACAAAACTTATAGTTTTTAATAGAAACTTTGGACAAAGTTCAGCTATGGCTGCAGGGATTGAAGTGGCTGAGGGAGAGCTTATAGCTACATTAGATGGAGATTTACAAAATGATCCAGCGGATATTCCTATGATGATAGAAAAATTGAATGAAGGGTATGATGTAGTAGCTGGAAAAAGAGCTAAAAGACAAGATGAACCTTTTAGAATGTGGCTTAGCAAAATAGCAAATAAGATTATTCGAAAAAGCACAGGAGTTTATATAAGTGATTATGGTTGTACACTTAAATTATTTAAAAAAGATGTAGCAAAAAATCTTGGACTTTATGGAGAACTTCATAGATTTATTCCTATTTTAGCAAAAGAATATGGAGCTAAAATGACAGAAGTACCTGTAAGACATAATGAAAGATTATATGGGCAAAGTAAATATGGAATGAATAGGATTTTTAAAGTTATTAGTGATTTAACTTATCTTTTATTTATGCAAAGATTTTTTAATAAACCTATGCATTTTTTTGGAACAATTGGATTTATTATGTTTGGATTTGGTGCATTGATAGATTTTTATTTATTTATTTTAAAACTTTTTGGAGAAAGTATAGGAAATCGCCCACTTTTAACTCTTGGAACTATCGGGATAGTTGGGGGTATTCAGCTTATTACTACAGGATTTATTGCCGAACTTTTAGTTAGGACTTATTATGAATCTCAAAATAAAAAACCTTATATTATAAAAGAAGTATTCGTTGGCAAAAAAACTCAAGACAATAGTTAAGCTATTAGTATCTTTTTTACTTTTAGCTTTTGTTTTATATAAAATTGATATAAATAAACTTGTAGAAGTTTTAAAAAATGTAAATATTGTGTATCTTTTTATTGCTTTTGTATTTTTTAATTTTTCTAAGATTCTATCTGCTATTAGACTTAATTATTATTTTAAAGAGATAAATATAGATTTAGCTTTCAAAAAAAATTTAGCTTTATATTATTTAGGAATGTTTTATAATCTTTTTTTACCTGGTGGAATAGGGGGAGATGGGTATAAAGCTTATCTTTTAAACAAAGCTTATCATATAAAATTTTCAAAAATTATTCAAGCTTTATTATTTGATAGAATTAGTGGTTTAGTTTCTTTAATATTTTTAGCAAGTGGGCTTTTTATGTTTAGTACTTATGCGATTTTTCCATTTAATTATTTATCTGTTTTAGTTTTTATTAGTATTTATTTTATATTTTATTTCATTTCAAAAAAATTAAATAAATTTATGTTGTTTTTTAAGCAAACTACAATTCTTGGATTTTTAGTCCAATTTATTCAGTTATTGAGTGCTTTATTTATAATATATGCTTTAAAAGATAATGTGCCTATTATAGATTTTTTAGTGTTATTTTTGATTTCATCAGTTGTGAGTGTATTACCTATTACTATCGGAGGTATTGGAGTAAGAGAATTAACTTTTCTTTATGGACTGAATTTTATAGGATATAATGCAGATATAGGAGTTGCTTTTAGTTTTTTATTCTTCTTTATTACTTTTATTTCTTCTTTGATAGGAATTTTATTTATTCATAAAAAGATTTTGTAGTTTTTTATTGGTGGAGATGTGGGGATACTCCTATACTTTCGTAATTAAGGTGTTTGTGTTACTATTGTCAGTTATATTGTCAGTAAAAGGGTTAATTTTACGATTTATTTTTAGGTGTTCTTCTGGTAGATATTTAGCATAAGTTCTCATAATTTCTTCGATATTAGAATGACCCATTATTTGTGCTAAATCCAATATAGGAATACCTGCTCTTAACATATTAGTTGCGAAAGTATGTCTTGTGTTATAAATAACTCTATATTCAAATTTTACCTTATCAAGCAATCTTTTCCAATATGGGGTTAAATGTTTTGTATCATAAAATCTTTTGTTTGTATTTGGATTTATAAACACATTTATATTTTTTGAAGTTTGAATTTGATTTTTAAGATAAGGAATTAACTTATCAAGTATTGGAACTTTTCTAATACTTGCTTTTGTTTTAGGAGTACCAATTTCTCCTTTTTTAATTCTTTTATTTACATTTATATATTTTTCTTCAAAATTTATATCATTCCAAGTAAGTGCGATAATTTCACCTGTTCTCATACCTGTATAAAAAGCAACTGCTAAAAAGTTTTTAAACCACCCCTCGCTATGCTCTAAAAGGGTAAAAACTTCATCTTTACTAAAAGGTTTCATTTTTCTTATAGTTTTTTTCTCTGGTAACTTTATATTTTTACCTGGATTTGTTATAATATGTTCATAATCAATAGCAATATCAATAATGCTAATTAAATGATTTAAAAGAGTTCTAACTCTTTGAGGTGTGATAGTTTGCAGTTTTTTATCACACCATTCTTTTATCATACTTCTACTAATTTCATCTATTTTAATATCTCCGAAAATTGGTAAAAGTTGATTATTTATTATATTATGTAATTCCCAATAAGTTTTGAGATGTTCTTTTGAATATAGGTATTTTTTAGCATACCATTCAAATTTTTTAATAGGATTTTCTTTTTTTCCATATTCTCCATTTATAATTGCTTTGTGAAGTTTTGGGATTACTTCTAATTGGATTAGTTTTCTATTTTCTTTTGTATCGGGTAGTTTGGTAGATTTTTGTTTCATTTTCCCATTTATAAAAAATTGTAAATATAATCTACCTTTACGATTAAATATACTTATTTTTGGGTTTTCAATCATCTTGCTGTCCTTTTTGTTGGTCAGCCGATTTTGTAGCATAAAAATTATACCACAAAATTAGCTTAATATATTGTTTAATACTTCACTTGCTTTGTTACTTATAGGGGTTTCATCTATAAGCCATTTTTCCATCTCTTCTACATTCCAAAGTAAAAGATTTGATTTTTCAAAGTAGTGTTTTCCTTTTTGGAAGTTGTATCTATTTTTGTAAAGCCAACTTTTAGAAAGACCAAGAAATTTAGCCATATCAGAAGTTTTTAGGTATTTTGAAATCATTTTATATCCTTTGTTACTTGATGTTACACTTTTTGTATAACTTTATTGTATTTATTGCTTATGTAGTAATAGCAATAGTATATCTACTAAAAGCTATTCATTAAGCAAACCCTAACTCCAAAGAACTAACCACCCTTTGGGGTGTTAAAGTTTTTTATTTTTAGGAAGCATTGCTTTGCCGATATAAAAGAAATTTTTATCTTCTTTTACTGGTTGGGTGATAGCATGTGATATATCTTCCATTTCATCACAAATTTTCATTAGCTTATCAAAGATATATTTATTTCTTGCTTGTGAGATAAGTTCTATTTTTTCAAGTTGTTTTTCTTTTTCTTTTAAAACTTCAATATATTCTTTTATAAGTGGCATTTCAAAAGGGTTATTTGCTTGTAATTGTAGATTTTTAATTTCACTTTGTTTTTGTGCTAATTCATTTTCAAGTTTTGCGATTTGTCCTTGATAACCTCTAACGATGTCGCTTCTTTTGATAAGTTCTTCTACCATTTGTTCGTTGTTTTCTATTAGGTGGGGTTGAGTTGGTGTGATTTGTGCTTTGCCTTTTTTTATCTCTGTTAAAAGTTGAGCGACTGCTTTTCTATATTTTTTTGCTCTTTCACTTTTGATAAAAAATCCAAGCATATATACACCTTCAAGTGTCCAAAATAATTTTTTTGTTCCTCTTTGAGATGTTTTTTCTATGTAATGGATATTTTCTATAAATTCGTCAGAGTGTGTTCTTTTATGGTCTCTTATTGTTTGTGGAGTAATTCCATAAAATTTTGCTATTTCTGATGTTGTTAGTGTGTAATCTTCATTTACTTGTATTTCTGTGTCTGCTACTTTTAGTTTCATTTTTACACCTTTTTTTTGTTTTTGTAGTTTTCTTTTACATTGTGTTTGGAATTATATAAAAATAAACTACATAAAGTCAAGGAAAAAGTAAAAGAAATTTACAAAAATATATTCTTATGTAAATGAAGACTACAAGCCGACGAAAAAATCGTCGCCTTATTTTTCTTTTAATTCATCAAGTAGTTTAACAATTTGAGAAGCTTTATCTGCTTTTGTTTTTACTTTTTTATAATCCAGTAATAAGTTCATAAATTTTGTAGCCCATTCAGGAGCATTGTCTTTGCTACTCCAATTTCTAACGGTTACATCATTTACTCCCAACCTCTCAGCCAACTCCTTTTGAGTTATCCCAAGTTCTTTACACACTTTTTTTACGATGTTATCGTTATTCATTGTTGTCCTTTATGTTATAATTAAAATCTGCCCCCGAAGGAGTAGAAATGAAAGTGAAATTTATGATATTCAATCATAGTGGGACATTGATTGAACAATTTGAAAGTGATTTAGATATAATACCAAAAATTGGTGAAATTGTGGTATTAGATGAGATGGATAATACTACTGAATTTATAGTTACAGAGATTTTACATTATCCAAAAGATAAGTTTATTGAAATTCATTGTGAGAGTTTTTACCGAAAAAATGGTTATAGTCGCTGTTTTTATCTCCATCAAGCAGGTTACTTACCACCTTGTAATGATTTAGAAGAGTGATTTTTTCAACTTCTTTTCTTGCTTTGGTGATAGCTTGATATAAAGATGAGTTGATATTTAGATGTTTTAGTTCAAATTCCACTAATTTTAAAGAATTTAATAAAGGGGGCAGATTTTTTTCTACTCTTAAAAGATTGTTAAACTCCTTTTGAGTTATCCCAAGTTC
>Ga0256836_1001296_pt1 | contig 11156 bp, 10 predicted proteins | sample 4561380metaG_FD_185974 | JGI IMG/M metagenome (GOLD analysis project Ga0256836, IMG submission 185974) | Hydrothermal vent microbial communities from Guaymas Basin, Mexico - 4561-380 | ecosystem: Environmental > Aquatic > Marine > Hydrothermal vents | place: Mexico: Guaymas Basin | collected...
TGTAAAGCGGTGCCACGAAGTCGTAGCCCTCTTCGATGGGTTTGGCGAAGCGGTATATCCACTCGGGGGTTATGCTCCTTAAATCGCTGTCAACGAAGACTATCGCATCGGCGTCCCTCTCGAGGGCGAACTCCATGAGCTCCTTCATGGCGCTTCCCTTTCCCGGTATCGGCCATTTGTAGATGAAGCTGTGAACTTCGACACCATCCGGAACCTCCGTTCTCAGCACTGCATCTCTCGTTCCGTCGGTGCTCCCCCCGTCAGCGTTGACGATGATACCTCCGCCAAAGTACCTTTTCAGACCTTCAGCGGCCTGCTTCACGACAAAAGAGATTGTCTCCGCGTTGTTGTAACTGGGAATTCCAACGATGACCTTCATCTCTTCCCACCTCCGCAAATTTACAACCATTTAAAGTGGTTTATTTTGAAAAGAGTTATATACCTTTTGCTCCCACAATCCTCGGGGATCCCTATGGAGTTGAGGGTGGGAGTAATAGGCTGTGGTAACATCTTTAACCTCGCCCATAAGCGTGCCCTCAGGAGAATCGAAGGCATAAGGGTCGTTGCCTGCATGGATATAGACGAGGAGCGGGCCCGCGAGGGGGCGAGGGCGTTTAAAGCTAAGGCCTTCACAAACCTTGATGAGTTCCTTGACCTCGACATTGACGTCGTTGAGATACTGACTCCGACGTACACCCATGCTGAACTGGCAGTTGCTGCTCTCAAGACTGGAAAGCACGTGATAGTGGAGAAGCCGATAGCCCTGACCGTTGAAGAGGGCGAGAGAATGATAAGAACTGCGGAGAAGGAGGATCTTCATCTCTTCGTGGGCCATGTGAGGCGGTTTGACAAGAGATGGACGCAGATGAAAGAGGTCATAAAGAAGCGCAACATTCTGCCGATGCACATTAGAAAGGCTGAAGTGCAGAACCTCCCCTTCCCGAAGGACTACTGGTACTGGGACGAGAGGAAGAGCGGCGGTGTCGCCGTTGATCTTGGGGTTCACGTCACGGACTTCCTTCGCTGGTTCTTCGAGAGCGAACCCCTGAGCGTTTATGCCGTCGGGAAATCAATAAAGGCCGAGGCGAGGGCAAACGACACCTTCGACCACTTCGTCATGATGATCTCCTTTGAGGGTGAGAAGACGGGCATAGCCGAGGTCAGCTGGGCGTATCCATATCCGTCACGCTATGGTGTCTTCTACCATCACGTTGACATTATAGGAAAGAACGGCAGGATAAGGTACACACCCTTGGACACCCCCGTTGTCGGCGTCGCCAAGGCCAACTTTGAGATGCCCCGCTTCTCGCCGCTCCTCTCGACCTTCCCCGACGCCTTCGAGAGGGAGCTGAGGCACTTCTTCAACTGCATCAAGGGCAAGGAAGAACCGGTAGTTACGGCGGAGGATGCATTGATAGCGCTGAAGATTGCTGAGAGGGCCAAAGAGAGTGCCCGTAAGGGGGAGGTGGTTGAGATATGAGGAAGCTCAACTTTGGAATAATAAGCTACGCCCACCCCCATGCACTGAGGTTTGCCTCCGTTATAGCGGGAGGTAGAAAGACGAAGCTCGTCGCTATTTCCGGCGACGGCTCGAACTCAGACGTGGCAAGAGCCGAGGCCAAGAAGTACGGAGCGAGGTTTTACAAGAACTATGAGAAACTTTTGAGGGATGAAAACGTCGAGGCGGTCTACATTGCAATTGAGACGTACAGGCACAAGGAGGTCGCAATTAGGGCCGCCGAGGAGGGCAAGCACATACTCCTTGAGAAACCTATTGCGCTGAACCTGAAGGATGCAGACGATATTATAAAGGCCGCTAAAAAGGCAGGCGTAAAGCTCATGCTCCCCTTCAACCCAAGGTTTACGGAACCCCTTGTGAAGGCAAAGGAGATGATAGATGCTGGGGAGATTGGGCCCTTGGAGTACATCCAGGCCATCTCGGAGAACGTCAAGCCGCCGATATTCCTTCAGGGACTTGATATGAGCTGGTTTTTGGACGTTAAAAAGTCTGGCGGAGGAGGCTTTATGGACACCGCCCCACACGGTGTTGACTCCCTGCTCTGGCTCACTGGGGACGTTCCCAGGAAAGTGTATGCGGACATAGGGGCAAAGATATACGGCTTTCCGGTGGACGACATAGGGACGGCAGTCCTTGAGTTTAAAGATGGTGTTGTTGCGGTCCTCACGGCGGGCTGGGGCAACCCCAAGGGTTACTCCTATGGCATCGAGATAAAGTACTACCTCGTTGGCAGAGAGGGCTTCCTTGATGTGAGAACTGCCTACCCCGACTTCACGGTCTACCAGGACAGGGCGGAAAAGGTCTACTGGGACAGGCCCGACGTCAGAGGGATAGTGGGCTCCTTCGCCAGGGCCGTCCTGAAGGACGAGGAGGTTCCAATAACCGGTGAAGACGCCAAAAAGAACCTCGCCATAATCCTTGCGGCCTATGAATCTTCACGGAGAAAGAGGGCGGTGAGGCTAAACCTCTGATTGAACTTTAAAACTGACGTTGGGCTCTGCTGAACTTTTACTGTTTTGTAAATACAACCACTTTTAGTGGTTCTAAACATAAGTCTTATATACTTTCAGCGAGTATGTCAACTGAAGTACCTTGAACTGCGTTGTTTAACATTGTAGCACAGGGGTGATACCTGATGAAAAGGTTGTTGGGAGTGTTGTTAGTTGGCCTTATGGCCTTTGCCGTAGTGGCCAGTGGCTGTATCTCAGGAGGAGAAAAGGAAAAAGTAACAGTAACGTTCCTGTCGACCCAGCTCAACCCTCCGGAGGAGCGGGCCTTTGTGAAAGACGAGCTTCTTAAGGAGTTCACCAGCGAAACCGGAATAGATGTTAACTTCGTCCCGATTTCCTACACGGACATGGTCACGAGGCTTGAAGGTGAGGAGAAGACCGGAAAGGTCACCATTGACGTCATAGGCGACCTGCACGGCGGTATGGACTACATGGCCTCAAAGGGCTGGCTTGAGGATCTGAGCAGCATGCCCAAGCTCGAGGGCAGGACGTTCATAAGCACCTTCGAGAAGTACGCCACCATAAACGGCAAGAAGGTCTACGTTCCCTGGATGAGCGCCACCTACGTCATGGTGGTCAACAAAGAGGCCTTCAATTATCTTCCGGAGGGCCTTACGCAGGAGGACGTCATGAAGGGCACCGACAAGTGGACGTACGACGCACTCCTCGAGTGGGCAAAGAAACTTAAAGAGGCCAAGGGCCAGCCCGAGCTCGGCTTCCCGGCCGGACCGAAGGGACTCTTCGTGAGGTTCCTTCACGGCTACATTTACCCGAGCTACACCGGCTATCAGGCCAAGGAGTTTGACAGCTCGGATGCAGTCCAGATGTGGAACTACCTTAAAGAGCTCTGGCAATACGTTCACCCGTCGAGTACAACGTGGGACGCCATGGCCGACCCGCTCCTTAAGGGCGAGGTTCTCATAGCCTGGGATCATACCGCGAGGATTAAGAACGCCATAGAGACAAAGCCGGACCAGTTCGTCGTTGTTCCCGTTCCGAGGGGGCCGAAGGGCAGGGGCTTCATAGTTGTCCTCGCTGGCCTCGCCATACCCAAGGGGGCACCCCACAAGGATGAGGCATGGAAGCTCATAGACTACCTAACCAAGCCCGAAACGCAGGTCAAAGTCCTTGAGAAGGTCGGATTCTTCCCCACCGTTAAAGAGGCGAGCGGAAAGCTGCCAGAGGGGCCGCTCAAGATACTCGCCGAGGGCGTTGCCGCTCAGTCGAGCACCTCCGACGCCCTTGTGGTGATGATACCAAACCTTGGAGACAAGGGAGGCCAGTTCAAAGAGTACTACAAGCAGGCCTTTGAGAGGATAGTCCTCAACGGTGAAGACCCGGCTAAGGTTACCTCGGAGATCAAACCGAATCTCGTTGGCCTCTTCCAGGAGGTCGGGATAGAGACACCGTGAAGGAGGAGGGTGCATGGAAAAGAAAACTCTCCTTCCTTACCTTTTGATTTTACCTGCTTTTGCGTATCTCATGTTCTTCGTTGGTTACCCCCTTGTGCAGGCCCTCTACCTCGCGTTTACCAAGAACGGGGCCTTCTCACTCGAGACCCTTAGGAGAACGGTTAGTGATTACTACTTCTGGAGCGCTCTTAAATATACACTTGCACTCGCCGCTGTTATCGTTCCCATTCAGCTGGGTCTGGCTATTGTGCTCGCCCTTCTTGTCAATAAGGCTTTTAAGGGCAAGGATATGGTCATCTATGCCCTTGTTATCCCCCTCACGATTAGTGACGTGGCCGCCGGTCTTATCTGGTACTCAATGCTATCCCCCTATGGGTTTTTGAACAAGGTCCTTATGAACATCGGACTGATTTCTCAGCCGATATACTTCTTTGGATACCAGTACCGGAGCAGGGAGTTCTTGGCAATAGTGCTTGCGGAAGTATGGAGGGCCACATCCATCGTCTTCGTCATAATACTCGCCGGACTGCAGATGATAAGCAGGGAATACCTCGAGGCGGCGGAGGTCTTTGGGGCAAGCTACTGGACCAAGCTCAGGAGGATAGTTCTCCCCATGCTGAAGCCCAGCATCCAGAGTGCGTTGATAATAAGGACGCTCTTCGCGATGCAGATCTTCGGTATAGTCTGGATACTGGCGGGCAGGGATATTCCCGTTCTCGCTGGAGAAGGCTTCTACCAGCTTACGGAGATCAAAGACTACGGCGTTGCATCCGTTTACGCACTCATAATTGCGGGCCTTTCCATACTGCTCGGTGCCCTCTACATTAAGTTCCTTAAGGCCGAGTACTTGGAGGTGAGCAGATGAGGGACGAGACAAAGTACGCGTTGAAAAAGACGGCCTTTTACTTCGTTATCTTTACGGCCGTCGCCTGGATACTCATCCCGATAATAGTGGCTTTCCTCTACGGTTTCACAACCAAAACGGACTACTACAACCCCGATATTATCATCCCCCACAGCTACACTACCAAGTACGTTCACACAATACTCTTCACCCTCGGGGCGTGGGAGGGCATAAAAAACAGCGTTATCGTTGCAACCCTCACCATAATCATAAGTTTCATCCTTGGAATCCCTGCGGGATACTCAATAGCCAAGTTCATATTCCCCGGTAGGGACATGATAAAGCTCTCCATAGTAGCCCTCAGGATGTTTCCAATACCTGTGATGGCCATACCTCTTATAGTCCTCTACATCCGCCTCCATCTGGCGGACACGCTCCTCGGCGTCGCCCTGGCCCACACCGCAATGACCCTGCCCTTCGTGGTCCTTATAACCTCCAACATCTTTGGAAGTGTCTCTAAAGAATACGAAGAGGCAGCGATGGTCTTTGGCCTCACGAGGCTCGGCTCCTTCATAAAGATAACACTCCCGCTGGCCCTTCCCGGACTGGCTGCTGCCGCCATGTTCACCTTCGTCATGAGCTGGAACGAGGTCTTTGTGGCTTCAGTTCTAACGCTCAATCACAGGACGCTGCCGGCGCAGATACTCTCGATAATGGCCGGCTCCAGCGGCGGTGCCGCGCCTGACTACTACAAGTTCGCCGCGGCCTTCATAATGACCCTCCCGGCGATGCTGTTTATATTCTTCGCAAGGAAATATCTGGTCACGATGTGGGGTATAACGCTCAAGTGAGGTGTTACCATGGTAGAGGTTAAGCTCGATAGGATAACCAAAAGGTTTGGGAACTTTGAGGCAGTTAAAGAGCTCACGCTGGATATAAAGGACGGTGAGTTCCTCGTGCTCCTTGGCCCCAGTGGATGCGGAAAGACGACCACCTTGAGAATGATAGCCGGCCTTGAAACTCCAACGGAAGGACGGATATACTTCGGTGATAGGGACGTGACGTACCTCCCGCCCAAGGACAGGAACATCTCCATGGTCTTCCAGAGCTACGCAGTCTGGCCGCACATGAAGGTCTACGACAACATAGCCTTTCCCCTCAAGGTGAAGAAATACCCCGAGAACGAGATAAAGGAGCGTGTTAAGTGGGCGGCCGAGCTCCTTCAGATAGAGGAACTCCTTGACAGGTATCCCGCTCAGCTGAGTGGTGGTCAGAGGCAACGTGTTGCGGTGGCGAGGGCAATAGTGGTCGAGCCCGACGTCCTACTTATGGACGAGCCGCTGAGCAACCTCGACGCCAAACTCAGGGTGGCGATGAGGGCGGAGATAAAGAAGCTTCAGACGAAGCTTAAGGTAACGACGATCTACGTCACCCACGACCAGGTTGAGGCAATGACAATGGGCGATAGAATAGCGGTAATGAACCAGGGAAGACTCCTCCAAGTGGGTCCCCCCACAGAGGTCTACCTCAAGCCCAACTCGCTCTTCGTGGCGACCTTCATAGGTGCCCCTGAGATGAACATCGTGGACGCGACGGTCGTGGAGAACGATGGCCTCTTCCTTGAGGGGGACGGCTTCAAGATACCCCTTCCGGACGACTTCAGGGAGATCCTTGAGAGTTACATTGGAAAGGATGTTCTCCTTGGCGTAAGACCCGAGCATATGACTGTGAAGGGCGTTTCGACCCTTGAGCATGTAACTAGAACGGCTGAGATAGAGGGGATCGTTGATTTCATAGAGGCCCTCGGCACGGATACGATAGTCCACGCCAAGGTTGGGGGAAACATCATCAAGATAAAGCTTCCCGGCCACATACCCCTTCCAGTTGGAGAAAAGATTAAAATAGAGATTGACCTTGACAACATCCATGTCTTCGACAGGGACACGGAGAAAGCGATAATCTGAGGTCTGCCTATGGAAGAAAAGGAGATAAAAGCCCGGCTAAAGGAGTTCGGTCTCAATGAGTATGAGGTCAGGGCGTATCTTACACTCATAAAGAACGGAGCGCTGACGGCAGGAGAGCTCGCGACGCTCTCGAAGGTGCCCCAGCCGAGAATATATGACGTGATAAGGACGCTCATGGCCAAGGGATTCGTCACGACGAGCCAGGGCAGGCCCAAACAGGTAATCCCCCTCAGCCCGGATAGCGTCATGGACGCTTTGAAGAGGCGCTACAATGAGCGGATTGACGAGCTCAAGAGCGCTTTGGAGAAGCTCTACACTCCAAAAGGAGAGATCGGAAGCGTAACTGTCGTTAAGAGCAGGATAACATTCGAAGAGCACGTGAGAAAAGCCATTGAGAGAGCTCGGTTTCATCTAAGTATTGCCGTCCCCAGGGAATTCCTCAGGAAAATCGAGGGGCCCCTCACCACCAAAAAGGAGGAGGGAGTAAGGATAAACCTTTTCGTTTACGGTTGTAATGAGATCCCGCCGATAGCCAGTGAAATAAGGGTGAGGGAAGTCCCCGATCCCATAATTATCATCCAAGACCGGGAAGAGGGAGTTTACCTACCCTACGAGGCGCTGACCTCAAGCAGTTCACTGCTCGGCTATGGACTCATCATAAGGGACAACAACCTACTCTTTATGATAGACCGCTACTTCTATCATGCCCTCTGGCCGACGGGAAGGGTAGTTTATCGCGAGGAGCGCAAACTCAAGCTCCCGCGGGAGTACATCCACATAAGGGAGCTGGTGGAGGACATAAAGACCTTCAATCTAACGGGATCAAAGGTCGAGATTATTGGGAAGTTTGTTCGCTCCAAGAAACCTGTACACATCGTGGGTAGGGTGGTGGGGTTTTTTGAGGATGAGAACAAAGTTATTTCCAATATCACAGTAGAGACCGAAGAGGGAGCCAGGTACGTTGTCGGTGGCTGGAACGCGTCACTTGAGGATATTGAAGCCGAGAGGATAGTACTCCTTGAGTGAACTCTCCACTGAGGGAGGTTAGATGGACGCCAGAACTGCCGCACTGGAGATCATGAACGCTGCTATCGAAAGCGCGGATCCTTACCTCGCGGTGAAAAGGAACCTCAGGGTTCAGGGTGACAACATCGTTGTGGCGGGTAAGAACTTTCCGGTTGAGGGAAAAATATACCTCCTGGCCTTCGGCAAGGCAGCGTGCTCCATGGCGAGAGCAGTCGTTGATACCCTCAGGGAGCGTATTGAGGAAGGAGTTATCATCACGAAGTACGGCTACGCCAAAGACTGTCCCAAAATGGAAAGATTGAAGGTCATCGAGGCCGGACACCCCATTCCAGACGAGAACTCCCTCCTAGGCGGAAAGCTTGGCCTCGAACTGGCCGGGAAGGTTGGGGAGAACGACATCCTCCTCGTCCTCATCTCCGGTGGCGGAAGTGCGCTCTTCCTCCTCCCCGAGAGGGGAATAAGCCTTGAGGACAAAATCCAAACGAACGAACTCCTTCTGAAGAGCGGGGCAAAGATATACGAGATAAACACGGTGAGAAAGCACATCTCGGCCGTCAAGGGCGGCAAGTTAGCGAAGCGCGTGAGGGGGAGGGTGATAAGTCTCATCCTCTCGGACGTCGTCGGAGATCCGCTCGAGGCGATAGCATCGGGTCCGACAGTAAAGGACCCAACCACCTTCCAAGACGCCTACCGGATTTTAAAGCTCTACGGCGTCTGGGAGAAGCTGCCGGAGAGCGTTAAGAGACACATCGAGCTGGGACTGGAGGGGAAGGCGGAGGAAACCCTCAAGGAAGACCTCCCGAACGTCCACAACTTCATAGTTGGAAGCAACACCCTCGCCTGCGAATCTGCCTTGGCGAAGGCGAAGGAGCTCGGCTACAACGCCCTGCTGCTCACCACGACCCTCGAAGGCGAGGCCAGGGAGATAGCCCTGGCGATAGGCTCAATAGTCCAGGAGATAGCTAAATACGACCGCCCGGTTCCAAAGCCGGCCGTCCTGATAGCCGGCGGCGAGTGGACCGTGACCATTGAGGGGAAGGCAGGTCTCGGCGGGCCGAATCAAGAGTTCGCCCTGAGTATCGCTAGAAAGATAGATGGACTGGATGCTGTGGTTTTAGCGGTTGATACAGACGGAACGGACGGGCCGACCGATGCTGCCGGCGGGATAGTGGATGGAGAGACTTTGGGGAAGCTTAAGGAGACAGGAATTGACGTTGAGGAAGCCCTCCGAAATCACGACAGCTATCGTGCACTCGAAAGGGTCGGCGCGCTCCTGAAAACCGGACCAACTGGGACAAACGTGAATTCAATGGTCATAGCGGTCGTTGGGGGTACCGGGAGGTTGGTGAGGAGCCCGGGCAAATTTTGACCCCATATTGGGATGACAACGCAGTATGGAAGCTTGTAGAGATAACATTTTAGATGGGCTCCCTGGTGTGGTGCATTCAACTAATAACGTCCTTGTTAAAGAAAAATGGAAAGAAAGCTTCACTGTTCTTCCCTGAAAAGCCTCCTCAAATTCCTCTCAAACGGTGGATAGACAACGCCCCTGTCGGTTATTATGCCCGTCAGGTATTTGTGCGGGGTGACATCAAATGCAGGATTGTAGACGTCCACATCTGGAGCGATTCTGCATCCACCACAGGTGAGCACTTCCTCCGGCTTCCGCTCTTCAATCGGTATCTCCTTTCCGCTCTTCAGGCCCATGTCAATCGTCGAGAGCGGTGCCACTGTAAAGAAAGGTATTCCGTGCTCCTTGGCGAGAACCGCCAGGGTGTATGTTCCTATCTTGTTGGCGAAGTCGCCGTTGGCCACTATCCTGTCGGCGCCAACTATTATCGCGTCAACTTTGCCCTGCTGCATCACGAAGCCCGCCATGTTGTCCGTTATCAGCTTGAGAGGAATGCCGTCGTAGTGATACTCCCACGCGCTCAGGCGAGCTCCCTGAAGGACGGGCCTCGTCTCGTCCACCCAGAGGAGCTTCAGCGTTCCGTCTTTGTTCATAACCCTGAGAACCGCTCCAACAGTTCCGAGCTGGACGGTGGCCAGGCTTCCGGCGTTGCAGTGGGTTAGGACGTTCCCTTCCGGCAAAGCCTCGGCACCGTAGTGGCCCATTCTGAGGTTTGCCTCAACGTCCTCGTCCGCTATCCTCTGCGCCTCGGCGACAATGAGCCTCTTTACTTCCTTCAGCGGGCTCTCGGCGTTCTCCTCGACAAGCTTCTTAATCCTGTTGAGCGCCCAGAAGAGGTTTACGGCAGTGGGGCGCGTGTTTTTCAACGTCTCATAGGCCCTGTAAAAGCCATCCATGAACTCGTCCTTATTTTTTGCCTTCGTTGTGTCGGCGTAGAGAGCTAAGCCGAAAGCGGCGGCGGCTCCTATGGCTGGAGCACCGCGCACCTTCATCGTGATGATTGCCTCAGCGACTTCCTCAACAGTCCTCAGCTCAATCATCTTAAACTCCTTCGGCAAAAGCGTCTGGTCAATCATGATGACCTTTCCGGTCTCGTAGCGAACGCTTCTCGGAAGTCTGGTGAGTTCCTCTGGCCTGTACCTTATCTCCACCGCGACCACCCCAAAGGGTTTAAGGGAGGAACTTAAAGCTCCTTCGGTGGTGAGAAATGGTCAGGGTTTTCGTGACCGGCCCGGCAGGGGTTGGGAAGACGACGCTCGTCGAGAGGGTCGCGAGGGAAGTTGAAAGGTGGGGCTACATCGTCGGTGGCATGATCACGAAGGAAGTGAGGCGAAACGGAAAGAGGATAGGATTCAAAATCATTGCCCTTGACACTGGTGAGGAGGGAACGCTCGCGAGTCTCCGAGGCACCTCGCATCTACCGGGGGTTCCCTTTGGGAAGTACGTTGTCCACGTTGACGAGCTTGAGCGGGTTGGAGTTTCGGCAATAAGGCGCGCGCTCGTTGAGGCAGATTTGGTCGTCATAGACGAAATCGGCCCGATGGAGTATAAAAGCAACGAGTTCGTGAAGGCCGTAGGTGAAGTGCTGAATTCGGATAAGACACTCCTGGCGGTCGTCCACAGGAAGATGGCTGACAAGTTCAGACCGCTTGGAAGGCTTCACACTCTAAGCGTTGAGAACAGGAACAGGGAATTTGGAATAATCCTCGACGAGATAATGAGAGAGCTGAGGGGCTAAAGGTTTAGGCTGTCCTTACAGGCCTCGCAGACCCATTTTTCCTCCCCTTCAATGTACACCCTGTAAAGGGGCCCGTACTGACCGCAGAGCTCGCAGATGCCGTAAACATCAGTCTCCTCGATGGTTTCTTCCTCTTCCTCGCTGTTCATACTGTTGAGGGCCGCCAACAGGTCAGCGGCGGTTACAAAGCCTATTGGCCTTCCAAGTCTTGTAACTAGGAGTCTCCTGATGC
>Ga0256836_1001298_pt1 | contig 11155 bp, 12 predicted proteins | sample 4561380metaG_FD_185974 | JGI IMG/M metagenome (GOLD analysis project Ga0256836, IMG submission 185974) | Hydrothermal vent microbial communities from Guaymas Basin, Mexico - 4561-380 | ecosystem: Environmental > Aquatic > Marine > Hydrothermal vents | place: Mexico: Guaymas Basin | collected...
GAGGATTATATAAGTCTATAAAAGAAATAGCTCTTCCATGAGAAGCTATTAAAGTACTATCATTATTGGTATAACAAATATCATATACTCCACCTTGTCCATCTAAAGTAAAACTTTCAAAATTCTCTAAGCTATCACCCTCATATACCTTATAAATTACCAAATTAAGAGAATCTGATTGTATAATAGATCCACCAAAAGCTACAAATTTTCCATCATGTGAAAATCTAATAACAGCATTCCCCCCAGAAACACCATCAATTTTTTTTATTGTATCTCCATTCTCTTTACTTAATACTAAAGCTATAGAGTCTCCTACATAATTATTTCCTATATAAATATTTGTATCTATTTTTGAAATGTCTATCGGATTATTTCCATAATAACTATTCACTGACCAAATAAGATAATCTGAGGTTTGAGAATAAATTGTTAAAATTGTGTGAAAAAATAAAAACATTGATAAAAAAACTAATTTTTTCATAAAAAAAACTCCTTTTTTGTATCTTTTACAATTATAAATAAATTAAAATATAGTATCTAATATAACTTTTTTTGAAAAAAAGTCAATAGAAGCACAGATATCTTGAGAAAATATAATAACGGAGAGGGAGGGATTCGAACCCTCGGTACGGGCTTCTAACCCGTACACACGCTTTCCAGGCGTGCCCCTTCGACCAGCTCGGGCACCTCTCCTTTTTAACTTGCTTAATAAAAATAAATATTTAAAAAAATACTTTCAATTATTCCCTTTTTCTTTGTTTTTTTGCTGCTCTTTAAAAAATCGATGTTCTTCAACTAAATCTTCAATTAACTCCTTTAAACTCCAATGAATATTATTCTCTGTTGGTGTGCAGAAGATTGGCCTCTTTAATTCTTTTGGGTATATCTCCAAAAATCTAAAAATCTCATTATCATCCAAATTAAGAAGCATAATAATCTTTGTTTCTAAATCCTCAAAGCTTCCTTCTTCCCAATCATCTAATATATGTTTTACTAATATCTCCTCTTTACCAACACCTGATATAAACTCACTCTCTCTATTAAACTCCTCTTTTACAGCCTTTTTAATCCTTTCTACCTCATCCTTTGACAAACCATAAACAAAAAAATAAAACTTCTCTTCCATAACCTTAAACTCCCTTTACTCTATTATATTATTCTATAACAACCTTACCTTCTCCCTCAATAACCTCTCCTATTATATAAACCTTTTCTCCCATAGATTTTAAAATTTCTTCTGTTTTATCCGCATCTTTTTTATCAACAAAAACTACCATACCTATTCCCATATTAAAAGTATGATACATATCATAAAAATCAACTTTTCCAATCTCTTCTATTAGTTTAAAAATAGGTAAAACATCCCAAGAACCCTTATTTATATAAGCATTTAGATTATCCGGAAGTACCCTTGGTATATTATCCCAAAAACCTCCACCTGTTATATGAGCAAGCCCATGTATCTTTATCCCCTCCTCAAGCACTTTAAAAATACTATTCAAATAACTCTTATGAGGTCTTAAAAGCACTTCTCCCACAGTTTCGCCCAATTTATCTAGGTAAGTATCCACCTTATATCCTGCTACCTCAAACAATACCTTTCTTGCTAAAGAATATCCATTTGTATGAAGACCTGTTGATGCTAAACCTAAAATCACATCACCTTTTTTTATCATCTTTTTTCCATCAATAAAATCCTTTTCATCTAATATACCTACTATCATTCCTGCTAAATCATACTCCCCCTCTTTATACATATCTGGCATCTCTGCCATCTCTCCACCCAAAAGCACCATAGAAGCCTCTTTACAAGCCTTTGATAATCCTTTTATAATATCAACAACAACCTCTTGTCTGTGTTTTCCCATAGCAATATAATCCATAAAAAATAAAGGCTTTGCTCCCTGAACAAGTATATCATTAATACAATGATTTACAATATCCTCACCAACAGTATCATGTTTATCCATCATAAAGGCAATTTTTAACTTTGTTCCAACTCCATCAACAGAAGATACTAGAACAGGTGAATCATATTTTTTAAAATCTACTCTAAAAAGCCCTCCAAAACTTCCTAAATCTGTCAAAACATTAGAATTAAATGTTTCTCTAACTAATTTTTTTATCTTTTCTTTTGTCTGGTTTGCTTTGTCTATATCAACCCCTGAATCCTTATAAGATAATCCCTTTTTTTCTTCCATACTTTTCTCCTTTTTATGTTTATTATTTGTATAAAAATAAATTATTTATATTACGATTTTTTGTTTTTTCTTTTTTAATTTTTATATTTAAAAAAATTAATATTAAACAACAAGGAGAGGTAAATAGAGATGAAACATTTGGAATCAATAGAAGAATTAGATCAACTTATTACAAATGAAGACTTTGTTTTTTTATATATCTCAACACCTAGTTGCAATGTATGTAAGGTTTTACTTCCAAAAGTAGATAAACTATTAGAAGAATTCCCAAATATTGAAGCGAGATATATAGATGCAACAAAGTTTTCTGAGATTCAAGGAAGATTTTTGGTTTTTGCAGTTCCAACTCTTATTAGTATTATTACAGGAAAAGAAATTTTTAGGGAATCAAGAAATGTTTCGTTGGATATCCTAAAGGAAAAAATTGAAAGATATTATTCTTTAATATTTGAGGAATAAGGAAAAAAAGTATGAAAAAGAGGATTGCTATATTAGGGGCAACTGGTTATACAGGTGAAGAATTAATAAAAAGACTTATTAAACACAGGTATGTAGAGATAGTTTTTTTATCCTCAAGAACCTTTGAGGGAAAAAAAATCTGGGAGATTTTTTCTTCTCTTAAGGGAGAAATTGATTTAACATTAGAACACCCGGATAAGATTTTTGAAAAACTTGATAATATTGATATTGTTTTTACTGCTTTACCACATACTGCTTCTGCTGAGATTATAAAAAAACTATATGATAGGGTTGAATATATAATAGATTTATCTGCGGATTTTAGATTGGATAGGGTAGAGGATTATTTAAAATGGTATAAACAATATAATCATCCTGCAACAGATCTTTGGGACAAAAAGGTATATGGACTTGTTGAAATATATAGAGATGTGATAAAAAATTATAAATTAATAGCAAATCCGGGTTGTTACCCAACAAGTGTGATTTTAGGGCTTTATCCCCTTGCAAAAGAAAAACTTATAGAAAATGAAATTATTGTTGATTCTAAATCTAGTATTTCTGGTGCAGGAAGATCATTAAAATATGGAAATCTTTTTGTTGAAATGAATGAAAATCTCTATCCTTATAATGCTGGACATTCTCATCGTCATATAAGCGAGATGGAACAAGAGATATCAAAGGCGTTAGGGGAAGATATTTATGTGATTTTTACTCCTCAGGTTATACCTATTCAAAGGGGTATCTTATCTTCTATTTATGTTAATCTAAAAAAGAATTTAAAAAAAGAGGAGATATTAGAGATATATAACTCTTACTATAAAAATGAATATTTCATTAAAGTAATAAAAGACTATCCAAAACTATCTGATGTTTCATATACAAATTATTGTGAAATAGGTGTAGAAAAGGTTAATGAAAAACGGATTATTGTTTTTTCTGCTATTGATAATATTGTTAAAGGAGCCTCTGGTCAGGCAATTCAGAATATGAATGTTTTACTAGGAATAGATGAAAGAGAAGGATTAATATAAATTAATTATGAAAAGAATAGTTTTAAAATTAAGTGGAAAAATTATAGATAATGAAGAGAATTTAAAGATACTCTCTGAAAAAATAAAATCAGCATCTAATTTTCAATTTATAATTATACATGGTGGTGGAATCCAGATTACAAATCTTTATAAAAAATTAAAGATAGAACCTGAATTTGTTGATGGTCTAAGAATAACCTCTTGGGAAGAGATGGAAATCGTAGAAATGGTTCTTTCTGGTATTGTTAATAAAAAAATTGTTAATTTATTTTTAAAAAATGATATTGATACTATTGGGATAAGTGGTAGAGATAATCTTCTTTTTGGAAAGCCTAAAGAAGAAAAACTTAAAAGAGTAGGTATAATAACAAAAGTTAATATAGAAATTTTTGATAAATTAAAAAGTTTTAAGGCTATTGTTATCTCTCCTGTTTCAAATGATGAAGATTTTCTACCTTTAAATGTTAATGCTGATGATGCAGCTACAGCTATTGCTATAGCATTGAAAGTAGAATATCTTTTTCTATTTTCTGATGTTGAAGGAGTATTAGATAAAAACGGAAATGTTATAGAAAAAATAAATGAATCTAAAGTTGAAGAGTTAATAAATTATGGTGTAGTAAAGGAGGGAATGATAGTAAAATTAAAATCCTCTATAGAAGCAATAAAAAAAGGTGTAAAAAATATTATTATAACAAAAATAAATAACTCTTTTTCCTTTGATAATATAGATAGTAATAACTTTAAAAAAACTATAATATCTTCATAGCATTATATTCTACTCTTCTCCAAAAAGCTTTAATAATTTCCTAGCTATGTTGTCTATATAAAGGTTGTAAAAGTATGGATTTTTTATATCTTCTTGTTTAATATGTTCTAATTCTTGTTCTTTAGATTCTAATTTTTTTGCTTCTTCAGATATACTAACCTTTACAGAATTATTATTCTTTACAATCTTTTTATTTACCTTAGGTATTATATCTTTTATTATTGGAGAAACAACTCTATACCCTGCATATTTTTCCCTTAAAAGCTCAGCTAACTTTTGTGTAATACTTATATCATTTCCCATCATAACCTACCTCCTTGTAGGTATTTCTATTATATATTATCGGAAGAATATAATAAGTCTTTAATTTATAAAAAGATAAACAGCTATTTTAGTTGTATCTCTAATACACCTCTAGAAAAATCTTTTATCTCTATTGTTTTATCTCCTATACTTTTAGAATCTAAAATATCTGCCAAATCTTCAGCACTTGGACCTAAAAATTTTATATCAAACTCACAAAATCCAACAGATTTATTCCAGTTTCTCTTATCAACCTTTTGTATCTTTTTTATACCCATTAAAAAGTTTTTTAAAGCTTTATATTCTTTAAAACTATTAACCCCATAAGCCTTTAGGACAATATCTATACCATTATTTTGTTGATTAGCGAAATCATCAAACACTTTTATCATAAATTTTGGTAAAAAATCCTTTGCTAAAGCCTTTTTTATTGCCTTTTGAATACCAACCTCTGGGTCTATATGTGGAAAAGCAGCACTTGTAGAAATTGCTGATAAAATTTTTGCATTATTAACATTTATAGCCTTTAATGTTATAACTACCTGATTTGATAACATATCTCCTAATAAAGGTGTCTTTTTTGAAGATGTTTTTACCTTTCCTGTTATAATAATATCAACTCCAAATCTTGTTTTTAAATATGAAGCTAATTTTTTATTTCCTTCTATTTCTTCTGATGTTATAACTTCTTTTTTTCTAATTTCCTTTAATTGATCTGGGTCTAAAACATTAAAACCTTTATCTAATAATATATTTACTATCTCTGCTTCTGCTATTTCATTATTTAAAATCACTGCTACTTTAGGATTTCCTAAAGACTCTAAGAGAATTCTCATAGCTTCTTTATCTGATATTATACTATTTAAAGTTACAATAGCCTTTATCTTTACCTCTATTAAATTATCTGGTGTTGTTGTTTTTGAAAGGATTTCATACTTTTTTACAAAACCATATGTTCGTGTTGTTATTTTATCATATTTTAGCATAAAATTTTCCACAACTGTTTCTGATGAAATAAATACTCCTAAACCTTCTCTTACAGCTTCTCTTTTTGCTTGAAGGATTGCTTCTTCTTCTGTTTTCCCTAAACCTGTTACAACAACTTCTTTTTCATCTTGAGCAAAAATTAAAGAAAAATTTAAGATTAAAACTATAATAAAAAGACCTATTTTTTTCATACACATCTCCTTTTTTGTTTTTTTATATAACTTCTTCAACAATCCATTTATAATCATTTTCCTTTCTTAGAAAAAATCCTTTTACCTCAATTTCTTCTTCATCTTTTAACCAATTTTCTTTTATATAATCTACAACCCTCTTTATATTCTCTATATGTTCTTGATTTTTTACAGGATTTCCAGCACAATCCTCATGACCAAATACTAAAATATTTTTAGAATTATGTTTCTCCAAGGAAATAAATATTGATTCCTTTATATAATCTCTTAAAACCTTATCTTTTAAAAAAAAGCCATCTATTCCTGGGGCTGTTATCATATCTACAAATTCTATATTATAAATATCCTTTATAAAATCTAAAACTACTCTTTGAAGCCTTCCATCAATACAATTTAAAGCTGTAATAAACATAAGCTTTCCTTTTTAAAAATTATCTACAATGAAAACAACTCTACATTGCTTTAATGCCTCTACACTCTTAGGTGAAGCTAAAAGTTTTTCAGCATCGCTATTTGATATTATAACATCTGTTTTTAATTTTCCTTTTATACCCTTTGCTTTTACCATTAAAGGATTAGTACCTATTCTATCTTTTAAGTCTTTAGCTTCCTTTTCACTATTTACATAAACAACCATTCCTTCCATTTTAAATAAATAATCACCATCAATCTTTGATTCAGAATAAACAACATTTCCATTTTCATCATAAATCTTTACAGTCAAAGCGGGCATTAATTCCAATCCTCTACAATCAACAATCAAGCCTGTATAGTCTTCTACTTTTGTATCCTTTTTTATAGGCTTAATATCTTCTTTTCCTATTTTATCCATTGGTAAAATTTCTCTCATTAATTCTGGATTTTCATACAAAGGTATTTTTACTTCTATTTCTACTGTTCCATCACTAAAATAGTGAGGCTCTCCTACCTCATAAGTTTTTATCATTCCTTCGACATTTTTTATTATAATATCATTTGTTAACATATGATTTTCTATTGTTGTTTCTGAGTTTAAATTAACACCTTTTATAATCTCTATAGCATTCCTTAAGGCTACAACTTTAGCTGCTTCAATTACAGCAGGTCTTTGTACAGCTAATGACATTTGGGGATTTACAGCCCCTATACCTTTTGCTATTACTATAGGTCCTTTTTCTGTCCATTCAATTCTTCCTAACTCTTTAGAAAAAGAGTATAACATTGATATAGATATCATTATAAAAACTACTACAGCTATTATTTTTATAATCTTATTACCTCTCATATAAAAAAACTCCTTGTTTTATAATTTGTATTTTCTCCTTTTATTTTTATATTTTATTAAAATAAAAATAAAAAAACCTTTTTCAATATAAAAAATTAATAAATTAAAGAAAAAAATAATTTTATGAAAACTATTGTAAATTTACTTACGATTTCTAGAATTCCTTTAATAATACTATTTGCTTATTTTTCTATAGTAAACAATATAAAACAAAAGCCTTTTATATTTTTTATTAATATTTTTATTCTTATTATTATTGGTATAACTGATTTTTTAGATGGATATCTTGCACGAAAATACAAAGTAACAACAAAATTTGGAGAATATATAGATCCTTTAATGGATAAAATATTTTTTGCTATTGTTTTTCCTGTTTTAGCTTATCTTGCTGGTGTTAATAATGAAAAAATACATCTACTTATTTTAATATTTTTAATTATAATCTTTTGGATTAGAGATTTAATAGTAACTTTTTTAAGAATATTTGCTGAAAAATATAATATAAAACCCGGAGCATCAATGTGGGGAAAAATAAGAACATTCTCTACTTTTTATATTGTTATCTTGATATATTACTTTCTCCAGAAACCTAAAACTTTTCCTGAAATTTCTCCTACTATATTATATATAGTTGAAGGTTATTTAATCATTTATACTTTAATAACATTAATAACTTATATAAAGCAATTTCTTCCTGCTATAAAAAAAGAGTTAAAATACTAAAAAATTTTATCTAAAAAAAATAAGAGTCGCTCCCTCTCCCCCGTATTTCTCTTCAGGATGATAATAATATTCTATCACATCTTTATATTCTTTCTCTATAATAAAATATAAAAGATCTTTTAAAAACGCTCCTTTAAATATAGATTGTGAACCTTGCCATATTTTAGATCTTTCCCCTTTCCCATGAATAATTAACACTTGTCTTTTATTTGAAGCTAAAGATTTGTTTAAAAAGTTTCTAATTTCTATAATTGCATCTTCTTCTGTTAAACCTCTAATATTTAACGTATCTATATTTAATTCTATTTGTTCTTTTTCTTTTCTTTTTTTTGTAGATCTATTTTTTTCTTTTTTTATCTCTTCTTCTAAAAGTTTATCTTTATCAATAATATTGTATTTTGCTAAAAAAGATTCTATTTTTTCATCTCTTTCTTCTCTATTAATTCCATAATAATTATTAAAATCCTCTATTGAGGAAAAGACTTTCTCTTCCTTTAATAAATCTTTTAAACGCTTCTTCTTTTTACTCATACCATCTATCTAAATAAATTGTATTTAAAAATTGCATATATTGTCCTAATACCATCTTTCCATCCTATCTTTTTTCCCTCTTCATAGCTTCGTCCATGATATGATATACCCATTTCATATATTTTTATTCCTTTTATTTTTGCTATTTTTGCTGTAATTTCTGCTTCAAAGCCAAACCTATCTTCTTCTATAGTTATTTTTTTTATTATATCTGCTTTAAACACTTTATAACATGTTTCTATATCTGATAGATTTAAATTTGTAAACATATTAGAAATAAATGTTATAATATTGTTAACAACATAGTGCCAAAATAAATGTACCCTTCTTTCATGGGTTGTTATAAATCTAGAACCATACACAACATCAGCATCCCTTTCTAATATAGGTCTTATAAGCATTAAAAGTTCTTTAGGTTCATATTCTAGATCAGCATCTTGAATAGCAACAATTTTCCCTTTAACATATGAAAGCCCCGTCCTAATAGCAGCTCCTTTTCCTCTATTTTTTTCATGATGTATTATATTAATAACAGGGTTTTTTTCAAATTTTTTTAATATCTCAGCTGTTTTATCTGTTGAGGCATCGTTAACAACTATAATCTCTTTTGATACAGGTAATTCTAAAACTTTATTAAGAACTTTTTCTATAAAATTTTCTTCATTATATACAGGAATTATAATAGATAGAAGAGGCTGATCTTCCTTTAAATTATCTTGCTTCTGTTGTATCATAATCTACATCCTGTGGTTTAATATCTCCTTTTATTATTAAAATATCTCTTTTCTTATAGAAATAAAACTCCTTTTTATATAGTAAATTATTATTATTATAAAATAAAATTTCATGATATCCCGGGGATAATTTAAATATCTTTAAAGAATCATTAAAAAGAGAAAAATCAAATGTATTATCCAACCTTATATATAAAGAATTACTATAATTAACTCTTATTTTTAAAATATCAGTAGTATCTTTATATGTCTTTGATAACTTTACATATTTAAAATCTTTTATATTTGAAAGAATTTCTGCAGACGTCCATAAAATAGGATATAATACATTATAATAATCTTTTTTATAGTATAAATTTCGAGGAATATCTATAATTATAACAGGAGCAGAGACCTGTTGTAAGATAAAATTTATCATTTTAAAATGAATAGTTTTATAACCTAATTGATTATAATAATAACTTAAAATATTGGCAAAATCATCACCTATTAAACTATATTTATATGTAATTATACGAATTTTATCACCAAAAAATGAGGAATTTATTCTTATGAAAATTTCTCCTTGATTTTGCTCATTCTTTAAAAGCCTATAAGCATCATCATAATTTATATTATCCTCTCTTGTTAATAAAACTTTTGCTCCAGAGAGAATAAATAGTTGTTTTAATATTTTGCTATAATGAAGGGTTATATCTCCTTCTCTATTAAATAAAGAATCAATAAAACCACAATCGTCTCCCCCACAGGCTGGATCTATTGTGATTCTTCTATTAAATAAAGTTCTCTCAAAAATAGGTGTAAGTTTTATTATATTAATACCTTTTTTTAAATCTTTTTTCTTTATTTTTCTGCCATAATATCCTATAGAATTTATATAAAAAGAATCAGCTTCTATCTTATTAACATTAAATAATCTGTTAAAAATAATAATTGTTGTATCCTTTGTATATACGAATAAAGGATATTTTATCTCTTTATTTTCTATATAAATCTGTTTTAAGCCATCTATCTTTTTTACAAAAAAGTAATCTGTGTATAATGTATCATTATTTTTATAAAAAATTAATTTATATTTTCCTTCTTTTTTAAAAGATAGATAACTTGTTGTTTGATAATTAGTTATAATAATATTTTCTTCATATTCAACATTATCAGGTATTATTTTTAATTTTATAGTATCTTCCTTTATAGGTGACATATTTTTATCAAAAACTTTTAAAGTAAAACTATTTATTATAGGGATATCTTTGTTTATAGAAACATATCCTGAGTCATTTTTATATAAAGAGATAAATTTTGTTTTTCTGTAGACAGATAACTTTATAATAATATCTTTAGAATAACTTCCATTTATAGATTCAAATGTTAATATCAATCTGTGATTACCTTTTTCTACATTTTTTATAAAGATTATACATTCTTTTGGTGAGACAAAATAATAAAACAGGCTATTTTTTGATAATTTTTGATTATCAAATTTTATCTTTATAATATTATTAATCAGACTTTTATTAAACAATAATTTTATTTGTATATCTTTTTTGGTATCTAATACCTTAATATTCTCTATTTGTGGTATAGGATCAGAAAAAAAGTCAACAATTCCCTTAAGGTAAGATATTGCTTCATTTAAAAGGTTAAGATCCTCTGAAAGAAATTTTTCTGTTTTTGGATTAGTTAAATATCCATATTCTCCTAAAATAGATGGTATATTCTCTCTTGTTCTTAAAACAAAGTAATTTCCCATTTTTACTTTTACAGGTGAAACCTTTAATGACTTTTTCATATATTTTATAATACTTTTAGAAGCTTCTAAAGATCTATAAGGATCTGAATACTTATAAAAAACATAAATACCATCTTCATCTCTGTTTAAAGAAGCTGATGCATTATGGTGTATAGAAATAAAAAGATCTATGCTATCAATAGATTGTACCTTTTCTAACCTTCTTT
>Ga0256836_1001299_pt1 | contig 11145 bp, 13 predicted proteins | sample 4561380metaG_FD_185974 | JGI IMG/M metagenome (GOLD analysis project Ga0256836, IMG submission 185974) | Hydrothermal vent microbial communities from Guaymas Basin, Mexico - 4561-380 | ecosystem: Environmental > Aquatic > Marine > Hydrothermal vents | place: Mexico: Guaymas Basin | collected...
GTGAGACTGTTCAGAGTGGTGGTGGAGATGCAGGTATGGGACTAGCTGGAACTATCCTAGCTGTTGCTGCTGGTAGTTTACTTGGAAACATGATTGGTAATGCTCTTATGAACAACAAAAACTTTTCTAAAAACTCAGCTTCTGCAAATAAAAGTGCTTATAGCCGTTCAAAATCTTCAGGTGCTTCTAAAAGTAGAAGTTCATCTAAAAAAAGCTTTTTTGGTTCTAGTTCTAGAAGAAGTTCATCTTCATCTAGTAGAGGTTATGGAGGATGATAAACTTTCAAAAAGTAAACCCACTAAGTGATGCTACTCTTGAAGAGGTTGGTTTTTCATGGCACACCGATAGTGATGGAACGAAGTATGTAAATGATGAGTTAGTTTGCATCTCTCAAAATGAAACAGAAGCTTACTATAGTGCAACAAATGAGATATACGATATGTATGTTGAGGGTGCTGAGTATATTATAGAAAATGACCTATTTTTTGACCTTGGGATACCTTTTAATCTTGTTGATATGATTAAAAAATCTTGGGAAAATGATGTTCATTGGCATATCTATGGTCGTTTTGATTTGGCTGGTGGTATAGATGGTAAACCTATAAAACTTATAGAGTTTAATGCTGATACTCCAACTTCACTTTTTGAAACTGCACTACTTCAATGGGCGATTTTAAAAGAAAACAACATGGATGAAGATAAACAGTTTAACAATGTTTATGATGCTATAAGAGAAAATTTTAAAAGACTTATAACACTTTTTGATGATACTGAACTTTTTGATGAAAGATATGATGGTTGGAAAATACTTTTTTCATCAGTAGAGGGTAATGACGAAGAGGAAACGACAACTAAACTACTTCAACAAATAGCTACAGATGCAGGGTTTAACACACATTTTGAATACTTACACAATGTAGGCTTTGATGATGAGGGTGGTATTTTTGATGCAGATGAAAACAAGTATGAATACTGGTTTAAACTATACCCTTTTGAAGATATAGCACATGATGAACCAGAACTTGCAACTACACTTACAAACATCATGCAAAATCAAGAAGCGATACTTCTAAACCCAGCTTACACTCTTCTTTTCCAATCAAAAGGGATGCTAAAGATTTTAAGTGACCTATTTCCTGACTCTCCATATCTACTTAAAACTTCATTTGAACCATTAAGTGGTGTAAAACAAGTTGAAAAAACTGTTTTTGGTAGAGAGGGTGCAAACACTAAAATCATAAATGAAGATTCTTCGGTAGCCGAGCAAACTGATGGTGAGTATGATAACTATAAAAAAGTCTATCAAGAGTATATAGATTTTCCTAAAGATGCGAATGGTAACAAGTACCAAGCGGGTGTATTTTTCGCTTATGAGGCTTGTGGTTTAAGCTTTAGAAAAGGTGGAGAGATTATGGACAATATGAGTAAATTTGTTGGACATATAATAAAATAATATAAAATTATTTTATTAATTTGTCTTTTTGTAAAACTATAACTTTTTTAAGTTCATAATCATAAAAAGTTATAGTTTTCCTACCATCATAGTAAGCATCACCTGTAAAACTATATCTTTTTTCTTTATATGTTACATTTGTTTTCATAAGTAGTTTTTTCCCTATCTCATAACCAATTTTTGGGATTAGGCTAGAACTAGCTAATGTAAACAAAAATAGGATGCTACTTAAAACGATTTTAGTATTTTCTACATAAGTTATAAGATAACCAATTATAGAAGTAAATAGTAAAAAAACTATGATATTTTGGTTATCTGCAAACAAAATATTGTAATAAAGGTCTATCTCTAAGAATTGTATATAGTTAAGAAATACACCTAAAAATAGTAAAAAGTCAAGTAAGAATGTAAAAAAAAGCCCAGTTAAAAATGCTTGAAAAACTTTACTCATCTTAGTTTCCTTTTTTTACAGTTATTTATTTTGATTAGACTTGATGAGCTATATTCATTTAGTAAAGTTATATCTTCTACAATTATATCTGCTTTTTCTTCACAAAACTTTCTATTAAAATTTTTTCCTGATTCATTTGCTGATGTAGAGTAGTACCAAGTAAGATTTTCAAGTAGTTTAGAATTTAAAGTATTTTTTGTAACTCTAAATGCTTTGTTATCTACTATAAATGTTGTTTTTTTAGAACGACGAACTAAGTTTTTTTGATGTTGTGGAATTCTATTTTTATGTTTTAAAAGAGTTTTAAAATCTTTATATACTTTTATAAATGGTTTTAAAGTATCTCTTGATTTTATCTCAAAAAGCTTTTTAGCATCTTGAGATAAAAAACCGACAGTAGTGTCGGTTTGGGTTAAAATGACTGCATTTTTTATGCTAAAAAATCTTGAAGAGCTTTTGCATCTGACCATGAATCATCTTTCATCTCTTGTAGTGCTAAGATTAATGCTCTTGCAGCACTTAGAGTTGTGAAGTAAGGTATGCTTCTTTTTAAAACTTCTTGACGGATAACTACTGCATCTTTTTTAGAAGTGTTATTATCAGAAGTATTTATAGCCATTGAAATCTCATCATTTTTCATACTATCTTCTATATTTGGGCGACCCTCAGAGATTTTAAGAATTCTTTTGCACTCTATACCTGCTTCTTCTAAGATAGCTTGAGTTCCTCTAGTTGCAACAAGAGTAAAGCCTTGGTCAATTAAACCTTTTGCAATTTCTGGAGCATGAACTTTATCTGAATCAACAAATGATAAGAAGCAAGTTCCACTTGTTGGAATCTTATTACCAGCACTTAGTTGAGCTTTGGCAAATGATATACCAAAGTTTGAACTAACACCCATAACTTCACCAGTTGATTTCATCTCAGGACTTAGAGTTAAATCTGCACCGATTAGTTTATGGAAAGGAAATACTGCTTCTTTTACAGATACATGGTCTTTAAGTGTTGGCTTTAAGATGCCATTTTCCTCTTTTACTATTTTGTATTTGTCATAATAATCTAATGAACTTCTAAGTGTTTCACCCATCATAACACGAGTTGCAACTTTTGCTAGTGGCATACCAGTAGCTTTTGAAACAAATGGAACAGTACGAGAAGCACGAGGATTTACCTCTATCAAATAAATTTCATCTTGGTAGATTGCATACTGAACATTCATAAGTCCAACTACACCTAAACCTAGTGCTATAGTTTTAGTTTGTGCTTCAACTTTTTGTATCATCTCATCGCTTAAACTCATCGGTGGAAGTGAACAAGCACTATCCCCTGAGTGAATCCCAGCTTCTTCGATATGTTGCATAACAGAACCGATGTAAACATCTTTTCCATCACAAATAGCATCAACATCAAGTTCTATAGCTTGGTCAAGAAATTTATCTATAAGAACTGGTGCTTCATTTGAAACTGAGATAGCTAGTTCCATGTATTCAGCTAACTCTTCTTGGGAGTAAACTATCTTCATACCACGACCACCAAGAACAAATGATGGACGAACTAAAACTGGAAAACCAAGTTTTTCAGCTATGGCTGGAGCTTCTTCTTTTGCACGAGCCAAACCATTTTCTGGCTGTTTAAGACCATTGCGAATTACAAAGTCACTAAATTGTTCTCTATCTTCTGCTAAGTCAATTACAGCAGATGTTGTTCCTGAAATGTTAGCACCTATCTTAGTTAAGCTATCTGCTAATTTTAGTGGAGTTTGTCCACCAAAGTGAACTATAACACCATCTGGTTTTTCACTCTCTATAACACTTCTAACTCTCTCAAAATCGATAGGTTCAAAGTATAGTACATCAGAAGTATCGTAGTCAGTAGATACCGTTTCAGGATTACAGTTATACATAATAGTTTCTATATCCATCTCTTTTAGAGCAAAAGCAGCATGAACACAACAGTAATCAAACTCTATACCTTGACCGATTCTGTTTGGTCCACCACCTATGATAAGAACTTTTTTCTTATCACTTTTTCTTGGTGTAATATTTGGTAGTTTTGTGATGTTTGTAGTTGAGTAAAGATAAGGAGTAAGAGCTTTAAACTCAGCTGAACAAGTATCAACTTCGTTATACTCTAAGTTTATATCTAGTGACTTTCTAGCTTGATAAACATCCTCTTCTATACAACCTACAAGTTGAGATATTCTTTTATCTGAAAAACCATCTACTTTTAATTCTCTTAAAGCATTTGCATCTTTAAGTGTATCTTTTGTTATACTTTTTTCAGATGTTAGCATCTCTTCTAATTGGTATAAAAACCATGGGTCTATAGCACAAGTATCAAACATATCTTCAACACTCATACCACGACGGAACCCCTCAGCTACATAAAGGATACGATCTGCATTTGGACGGCGAATCTCATGTTTTATAAACTCATCACTTGCTTCTATAGGGTCAAATCCACAAAGTCCAGTTTCAAGTGAACAAAGTGCTTTTTGAAGAGATTCTTTAAATGTACGACCCATAGCCATAACTTCACCAACAGACTTCATACTTGTACCTAAAGTGCTAGTAGCTTCAGGAAATTTTTCAAAAGTAAAACGAGGTATCTTAGTTACAACATAGTCAATAACTGGTTCAAAAGATGCAGGTGTTCCTGTTATATCATTTGTAATCTCATCAAGAGTAAAACCAACAGCAAGAAGGGTTGCTACTTTAGCGATTGGGTAACCTGTAGCTTTTGATGCTAGTGCAGATGAACGAGATACACGAGGGTTCATCTCGATAACTATCATACGACCATCTTTAGGGTTTATAGAAAACTGAACATTACTCCCACCAGTATCTACACCTATCTCTCTAAGGATGTCAAAAGATGCATCTCTCATTCTTTGGTATTCTTTGTCTGTAAGTGTAAGGGCAGGGGCTACCGTGATGCTATCACCTGTATGAACACCCATTGGGTCGAAGTTTTCTATAGAACATACGATGATACAGTTATCTGCTTTATCACGGATAACTTCCATCTCGTACTCTTTCCAACCAAGCATAGATTCCATAATCTCTATCTCATTTACAGGAGATGCAGAAAGACCTTCTCCAGCTAGTTTTTCAAACTCTTCCATGTTGTAAGCAACACCACTACCACCACCAGCAAGTGTAAAAGATGCTCTTGAAATTACAGGAAAACCTATCTCTTTTGCAACTTTCATCGCTTCTTCAACACTGTAAGCATTAGCACTTTTTGGTAAATCCATACCGATTTTTATCATAGCTTCATTGAAAGCTGAACGGTCTTCACCTTTATGTATAGCTTCAGGAGTTGCACCTAAAAACTCCACACCCTCAAGCATACCTTTTTCATACATAGATGTTGCAACATTAAGTGCAGTTTGCCCACCCATAGTTGGTAAAACAGCATCTACATTTTCTTTTTTGATGATTTTTGCGATTACATCTTCTTTGATTGGCTCGATGTAAGTACGGTCAGCAAATTCAGGATCAGTCATAATAGTAGCAGGATTAGAGTTGATAAGAACAACACGATAACCTAACTCTTTTAGAGTTTTAACAGCTTGAGTTCCAGAGTAGTCAAATTCACAAGCTTGACCGATAATAATCGGACCAGAACCTATAAGTAAAATAGTTTTAATGTCGGTGCGTTTTGGCATTTTTTACCTTTTAGAAAATATATATAAAATTTTAGTATTTTATCTAAAAAGCACTTAATCACAAATTATTCAGTATAAGAAGTCTAATCTACTTTTTTTAGTATTTTTCCCACTCAAACTTAGATATATTTTTTTCATCTTCATCAAAGTTTACACCAACAAGATATATGACTTTATCTTCATTTAGGTATTTATCTGCATAGTTTTTATCTTTGATTTGTTGTAGGGCATCTTCTTTTCCCACTTTAAACTCTATGATATAGATAGTATCAGTTAGTTTTATGGTTAAGTCTATGCGACCTTTGTTTGTTACATCTTCACCGATTATATCTAGTCCTAATGATTGTAAATATACATAGATAACACTTGCATAATATCCTTCATATAGTTGGATATTGTTTTTTGTATAATTATTATATGGTATAGATTCAAACATTGTTTTTAGTGATATTTGAAAATCTTCTAGGTTTTCATTTTTTAATGCTCTTATTATACTTCTTTGTTTAGGTATAACATCTTGATGCTTGTATAGGTGATTTATGATAAAGTTATTAAATGAACTTTTTACCTCTTTGTTTGGTAGTTTTAGTTTGTATTCTATACAGTCCAAATCCTCATCAATTATCATCTCATCTATAGTTAGATAACCAGCTTGGTATAGTATAACTTCAAAGTTTATATTTTCTATATCGAAGCTAGATAATAACTCTTCACCAACTAATAAGTTTGAAAGTTTAGGTAAGAAGTAGTTGTTTTGTTCTATAAGTTTCATAAGATATGTAGGTGTACCTGTTTCAAACCAATAGTTTTTATATATAAACTCATTATTTATGAATTGTAAAGTATCAAATGGATTATAAACAGGGTCTTTTAGAAAGTTATAGCCGTTATAATAAGCTTTAAATCTATCTAAATCTACTCCGTTAAGATACGGTAGTATAGTTGTTTCTACATCGTTTTGAGTGTATCCACAGATATTACCATATCTTTTATCTAGGCTTATATCTGTTAGCATATTTAAACCACTAAATATACTTGCTTTAGAAAACTTACTTACTCCTGTTAGAAATGCAAATTTTATGTAAGCATCACAACCTTTTAAAACACTATAGAGTGATTTTATAATCTCTCTATTTTCATAAGCTACTTCCATTTGGTCTAGGTTATCTAGTATGGCTTTATCATACTCATCTATAAGTATTACTACTTTTTGGTTGTACTTTTTATATGCTTTTTGGATAAGCTCTTCAAAACATAATCCTATCTCATCTATCTCTTCACATTTTAGATCTAATTTTTTTTGATTTGATTTTAGTATAAAAAATATTGTTTTCTTTAGGGAGTTAGCACTTCTTAAATCTCCAAAGAAATCAAGTTTTATAACAGGATATTTTACTTCCCAATCCCATTTATCATATATAGCTAAGTCTTTAAATAACTCTTTATTTCCCTCAAAGATATTTTGTAAAGTATCTAAAAATAAGCTTTTTCCAAATCTTCTAGGGCGAGATAAAAAAATATACTTATAGCTATTTATAAGATTATATGCTATATCTGTTTTATCTATATACAGATAATCTTCTTCTCTTATATCTTTAAATGTCTGTATGCCTATTGGTAGTTTTTTCATCAGTTATCCCATAGATATTTGTTTTTATGATTTTAATCAATTTTATACTTTTATTTGAGTTTCTCTATTTTAGTACGACTATCTTTTTTCAACCAACTTATAGATATCAAGTACAGAAATTCTATCTTTATCATCTTCAATAAGATAAGTAATTGTATAACCCTTAAAAATCATATCCCTCACATTTTCATCTTTATGATTTTTGGATTGTTGAAATTTATATGGAAAGTTTACTAAGTTATTTATTTTATTATCCACTTGATTTTTGAAGTTTAAAGCTCTGTTTTTACTATCTTTAGCAATAAATAATAATATACTTTTCAAAGCAGTTAAATACTCTCTCTTTCTTATGATAATCATTTATAATCTTTTTAAAAACTCATTCATATCTTCATCATACTCATCTTGAGTTAACAATACAGCATCACCACTTTTTACTTCCTCAACAGCCTTAGTTATTCTTTTTTTTGCCTCATCTTTTGAGATAGTAGGGTAGCCATCATCTATGGATAATCTAACAAAATTTACAAAGTCATTCAACAAGCTTTGAGTATCATTTCCATAATTAGAAGTTAAAAAGTTCTCAATTTCAGGATTATTAATTTGGATAGTTTGCATTATAACATCCTTCTAGGGTGATTTTATCTATATCAATTTCATTTGAGTTATTATATCATTTTTTTAAGTGAAGAATGATATTTTATAGTCATAGTTAGCCCTATCTCTTAATACTTTTTTAATCAAATAGTTGTGAGTGTGTTCCAATTCTTATAAGTACTAACTCAGTATCTTACTCATTTTAACTTTTGTTAAATCTTTTAAAAAAGTTTTCTGTCGTCTTATTGTAAGTACTGAACAGTTTCTTCTTCTAGTTGTTTAAGTGTAATTATATCTGCATTTATTCCAGCTCTTGCATCCTCTATAGCTTTTATAGTCTCATTATTTGGAAGTTTTACCTCAAATGGTAAACCTCTTTCCATTACAGACTGAGTTAAAAATATATTTATAGCATCACTTAGGCTTACACCATATTTTTTAAACATTTGTTCTTACTTTAGAAGCTGTCATTTTGATTTCCTTGTGTTATTCTAATGTAATGATAACACAAAGATTGTGTTCAATTAGTAAAAAAAAGTTTAATAAATTTTATGACCCTCGCCGGTTTTCAAGTCTGTTTTTAACTGAGCGATTATCACTCTGATGGTCGCCTATAGGGTGTTTCTAGGATTATTAGTGGGTCTTATTTATGACTCAAAGGTGTCTCTTCTTATAGTGTATTATGGGAAGAGGTTGAGACACTATAGCTTAATAATTTCTTAATAGTTTCAACTTTTAACTCTATTTATCCAATAATTTGGCTTTCTATGATGATGAGCAATTGCTATTATTAATATACAATCTTCTTCTATTGAATAAAGTACATTATATGGAAATTTATGCATAATACATCTTCGTACACTAGGTTTAATTTCAGTCCATGCAGTTGGAAAGGTAGCTACTCTTTTAATAGTTGATTTAGCTATATCTTTAAAGGTTTTTCCTAATCCTGATACTTGAAGTTCATAAAAGTCTACAGCATCATCTAACTCATATTTTGCTTCTGGTAAAAACTCAATTTTCATTAATTAAAAACTTCATCAAAAGGGATAGTCTCTACTCTGTTCTCTCTATAATTTTGAAGTCGCTGTTGGGCTTCATCAGCCCAAATATCATCAATACTTTCATCAGGTACATCTAAGCTTTTCAACAAACTCTCTACAACAATATATCTTTCTTGAGGATTTAATAGCAGGGCTTCTTGTAGTATTTGTGCATTACTCATTGTGACACTCCTCATTTTTATATAGTCATATTATAGCAAAAAAATTTGATGATAAAAAGTAGTGGGTTGTGTCATGACCCTTAAATTTTTAATTAATTTTTAGAAACAGTTACACTATAAGTTTCTGTCTCCTTGATATTTAATTTAGAATTAGCTTTTAACATTTGATTATATTCTTTGATTTCTTTTCTTATCCTAGTTAAATATAAGGCTAAAATTAAACCTATAATTATAGCACTAGAAGTCCAAACAGAATTAATTGAAATATACATCATATTATTAACTACAATGTATGCAAATAATGGAGCTAATATACCATTATCAACTCTTACATAATAAAATGAGTTGAGATTGCTTATTTTATCTAAAATATATCTTCTGTCATCAGATTGATTGTTAATTCTATTCTTTTTTGGATAATCATCAAATTCTTTCCAGCATTTACCTACTACCCAATTTTTAATGAGTACTGAGACTTGATGTATTATTACACCAATTGGTAATGCTGACATTAATCCTTGTAATGATTTCACTCCATCTATTTTTGCATAAATTATTTTTATTAACTCTTCTGTATTTGATGTATCTTTACCAAAATAAAATACAATGAGCCAAAATATAAACACTGAACCAGAAATTTGGTATCTTAAAAATTGTTTCATTGAATCCTCTTTTTTATCTTTTTTTACATCTCATCTAACATATCACTCAATACTGATAATTCATTGATATATAAAATTTTTACAGATTCATTTTTTACTTTTTGACCAACTCTTAGAGTAAATTCACCTGCTAAATCATCATCAGCGACATCTGCATCCCAAACTTCTATAACTATATCATCTTCTAAATATTCTCCTCTTATCTCTATACTACATTTAAAACTATCTTGACATCTATGTTCTCTATAACTAGTACCATTTACAACTATATATATGTCAGGTTTACCACCAAAGCCATCCCAATCTTTACCATTTGGTTTTGTTGGTAGTAATTCTACTTCTACCGTTGCACCGTATATAAAATTAACAAGCAATAATAAACTTACTAAAATTTTATTCATCTGTTATCTCCCAATTATTTGTTTGTAATCTAATGTATATTGGAAAATACCAATATGACTTAGTATTTTATCTATCATCAAGCATATCACTAGCTACAGCACTTTCTGATTTTTGTGTTTTATCATCTGAACAGCCAGATATTAAAAATAATCCTAACATTGCTAGAACTATAAATATTATTTTTTTCACTTATTCCTCCTTTTCCCAGTTATTATTTTTTAAGTTCTCTACACATTGGATGCTACTAGAGGGACATAAAGCACTTAGTTCACTTCTACCATCTTCTATATTAATAAAAAATACACCACTGTATTGTACAATTGCACTTATGATTAGTTCTTTTTTATTATAGTTATCGTACCAAGTATCATCTAGATTTAATGCAGAATAGTATTCTAACCTTTCTTTAAAACTTTTCTTTATTGTAGGAACAGTAAGAGTACTACCATCAAATATATCCATTTCTTTATTAATCCCATCAGCTGTGAATATCTTATGAATTTCAGCTGTTAAATTAAATTCACTTAATAAATCATCACCAATGACATAATCTTGAATTTTTGAATATACTAAGTTTTCGATTAAATTAATACTTAACTCTTTCCCACTGTTTTGTTTATCTGCCCAGTAATTCTTAAAACCATCTTCATTAACAAATGACAACCCATAAGCTATTTTCATAAAATCATTAAAATAAGTATTGAAAGCTTTTTTATTTTGTACTTTTAAAATTAAAGTATATACATATCCATTATTATCCATAAATAAAGCAGTGATCTTATTTCGAGTATCATCAAAAATCAAAAACATCTTTGATAGCTTATTATTATTAAATTTAGTTAATTTAACAACAGTTTTATTTGACTTTGCATATTTATCTTTAACAAAATCATCTAAATCATCATTCTTAAATTTCGTTAAATATTGTAAATAAATTTTATCATTCTCACCAAAATTCCATTCTAAAATATTTGGTTGCCATTCACCATCTTTTAATGCTTGGTTAGGTGTATTTTTTATTTTAGTAAGCTTATAATGATTTATAACTAAATTTT
>Ga0256836_1001300_pt1 | contig 11145 bp, 12 predicted proteins | sample 4561380metaG_FD_185974 | JGI IMG/M metagenome (GOLD analysis project Ga0256836, IMG submission 185974) | Hydrothermal vent microbial communities from Guaymas Basin, Mexico - 4561-380 | ecosystem: Environmental > Aquatic > Marine > Hydrothermal vents | place: Mexico: Guaymas Basin | collected...
CTCGCTGCGTTTCGATTACTCGAACCTGCCAAAGTACCTAAACCAAAATATTTGATCGTTTTAGAGATAAGTTTTCCGTCAAAATGACTTGAAATAAGCACTTTCGCATGAGGGGTTTTTCTATAATGTCTGTAGAGATAAGGCAGCATAAGCAGCTCTCCATGCCAGCACGCAAAGATAATACTCTCATCTGTTATCTTTTTAGGGGCATGAAAGACTTTTTTATTTGTAGCATAAAGGACTCTTATCAATACCGAGCCTATAAAAGGGATAAAAATAAGAGCAAGTTGACGAGAAAAGTTTTTAAGCAACTACTTCGCCTGTTAATATTGTTCTACCGATAGCAGTAACTTTAACATCTCTAAACTTGCCTAAAAGTTCTTCTGAACCTTTTACTTTGAGCACAAGGTTGTTATCACTTCTTCCTGAAACATAACCGTCTCTATTTAAATCTTCAAAATAGACACGATAAACATTTCCTAAAAGTGTAGTATTCTTCTCATCCATAATCTCATTATGAAGTGATTGCAGATAAGTGAGTCTCTCAGATGCGATCTCACCATCAACTACATTTGTAAAGTGTTGCGCCTCTGTTTCTGGACGAGGAGAGTATTTAAATGAAAATATCTGATCAAACTTCACCTGTTTCATCACATCGATGGTCTCTGCAAAATCTTCATCGCTCTCACCCGGAAAACCGACAATAATATCTGTAGAGATACTCACATCAGGCACCATTGAACGCAGCTTCTCAACACGATTTAAAAACCACTCTTTCGTATATCCGCGTTTCATCTCTTTGAGGACTTTACTTGAACCGCTTTGCAGCGGCATATGCATTGATTTGCATATTTTAGGATTACTTGCAAACTCTTCTATAAACTCATCGTCCATGTGAAAAGGGTGCGGCGAAGTGAAACGGATACGTTCTAAACCTTCGATTTTAGAAAGACGGCGAAGCAGTTCTGTAAAGTTTACCTTTTCATGTTCGCTTGACGAAAAACGGCGACCGTAGTTGTTGACATTCTGTCCCAGTAAAAAGATCTCTTTTGCACCGTTATTCACTGCTCTTTGTGCTTCGTTTATTATCAAATCATCAGGGATGGATATCTCATCACCACGTGTTTTTGGAACGATACAAAAAGTACACTTTTTATCACATCCTATAGAGATGTTGATAAAAGCTTTATAAGCAGATGTGCGAAAATCATCAAAAGCAAATTCACTCTCATCATAGTTGATATCTATCTCAACCGCTTTGTCTTTGTGTAAGACTTCACTGATTTTAGATACATTTCTTGCACCTAAAACAAAGTTGACATAAGGAGCACGTTTGATGATCTCTTCACCAAGATGCGAAGCAGTACAACCACACACTCCAATTTTAGCTGATGGTTTTTTTCTTTTGTTAAAACCACCAAGTTCGGAGAAGAGTTTATGTACTGGTCGCTCCCTTACCGAACATGTATTTATCAAAATAAGGTCTGCATCCTCAAGTTTATCTGTGGTTTCATAACCCTCTTTCTCACGAAGCTGGGCTATCATATGCTCAGAATCACGACTGTTCATAGCACAACCTAAAGTCTCGATAAATAGCTTTTTACTCATCTGGTCTCTCTAGCTCATTATGTGAACTTGGTACATATAGTCATTATCTGCTAATCCGTACTTCACTTCACTCATGTAAAAACTTTTGCCCATTGCTTCATAGTGATCTTGCAATGCAAGCAAATCTTTGTGAGAATTATCTTTGTCAAAATAAAATATTATACTGTCGTTTTTTTCTACTTCTGCATCTAGCTTGCTCAAGTCAATCTTTTTAGGTTTTGCATCTAAATCAGTTCTGGCAAATTTTAAATCCATTTCATTTCCTTATTTGTATATTAAAAGTCTTGCATTATATAAAAAAACTAATAAAAATATGGTTAAAGCTCTTTTTAGTAGAATTTATGTATAATTACACACTTCGTAAGAAATCCCCAAACATAATTATCATTGTCAGATTTCTTCAAACATAAGGATACTATACACTATGGAAAAAATTTTAGATATTGCCGAAGCTATCGGGCATGAGAAAGGCTTACAACCGGAAAAAGTAATGGAAGCTTTAAAGACTGCGTTTGTACAAACAGCCAAAAGAGTTATTGGTCACAATTTCGCATTTGAAGCAAATATTGACGAGGAGACAAAAAACCTAAAACTCGTTCAAACTATCACTGTTGTTGCAGATGATGATGAAAAACTTCAAGATGAAGAGCTGGCACCTGCATATATCTCCATAACAGAAGCGAGAGAATATGATGATCAGGTTGAGCTTGGTGACCAACTTCAGATTGATCATGACTTGGAAGATTACGGACGTACTGCTGCCTCTGGTCTTCACCGTGAGATAGAATACCACATACAACGTCTTGTTGAAGACGAAATCTTTAACAAATACAAATCAAAGATAGGCACTCTTGTCAGTGGACGTGTTACACGTGTGGATTCCCAGAACAACACATATATCGAAGTAGATGAAATCCGTGCCGTACTTCCTATGAAAAGCAGAATAAAAGGAGAGTCATTTGATGTAGGAGACCATATCAAAGCAGTTGTACGCCGTGTAAACATGGACAAAGAAAACGGTATGCAGATAGAGCTCTCACGTACCTCTCCTAAATTTTTAGAAGCACTCCTAACACTTGAAGTACCTGAGATTGCCGAGGGTTCTGTTATCATTGAAAAATCAGCTCGTATCCCGGGTGAACGTGCTAAAATCGCACTTTTAAGCACACATCCACAAGTTGATGCTGTCGGTGCTACTGTCGGTGTCAAAGGTGTTCGTATAAACGCAGTAAGTGAAGAGCTTATCGGTGAGAATATCGACTGTATCGAGTACACAAACATCCCTGAACTTTTTGTATCTCGTACTATGAGCCCTGCTATCATCTCTCATGTAGAAATTGTAAAAAATGAAGATGGTGAGAATGAAAAAGCAATCATCACACTTCCTGCAGATCAAAAAAGTAAAGCAATCGGGAAAAGCGGTATAAATATCCGCCTGGCTTCAATGCTTACAGGTATGCAGATAGAACTTGTTGAAAATGACTCTGTTACAAGTGAAAATGGAGAGATTCAAGAGAAAAAAGAGAGTGTTGATGCACTAGAGGCACTCTTTAACTAGTCTATCTTTATCGGGTACCCCATCACACTCAGTATGGGTACCAGATATGGGCACAAGAAAAGTAGCTGCCCCATCAGAGACTACTACGCCCGATTCATATACGGATTTAATTTTAAAAGAATCAAATCTGCTACAATATTTCCTATTAACGTTAAAAATGCTGTTATCATCAAAATTCCCATAATAATCGGATAATCTCTGCTCAGAGCGCTCATGTAAAAGAGCTGTCCCATCCCCTCTATGCTAAAAATAGACTCCAAAATCACACTCCCCCCTATAAGCCCAGGCAAAGAGAGCCCCAAAAGAGTAATGATAGGCGGCATTAAATTTGGTAAAATGTAGTAACGTAGTAGCTGCGTTTGAGAGAGTCCTCGAGAGAGTGCAAAAAAGTAGTAATCACTTTTAAGTATCTCAAGAGTAAGAGAACGGATATATATTATCATACTTCCAAGTCCTACAAATATCATAACACCAATTGGAAGCGTCAAATGCCATGCCATATCTAAAAAGTTGTAAATACCCTCTTTTGGTTCGATAGAGTGCAATCCGGCAATAGGAAACCACTTAAGCTTGATGGAAAAGAAGATGATAAAAAGCAGTGCTAAATAAAAAGAAGGCATCGAAAAAGATATTAAAGATACCTGACGGATAATATGATCACTTTTTTTCTCATAACTGAGTGCAGCTTTTATACCCAGATAAAGAGACAGTACAAATACAAATACCAAAGCAATCACATTCATCCAAAGTGTAATGGGAATACGTTTGAGTATCTCCGTACTAACATCAGAACCAGAAACAAAAGAGATACCAAAGTTCAAACTCATAATATTTTTTACCCACTCATAGTATTGTACCAAGAGGGGCTTATCGAGTCCATAAACAGCTTTTAACTTCTCAATAGCCTCTGGTGTCATATTTGGATTGAGCGCGCCTGCTCCAAAGAAACTGTTTGGTGCAGCATGAATAGCCAAAAAGGATATAATAGAAATTAAAAGTAGCATAAAAAAGATATAAGATATTTTTTTGAGTAGTAGTTTCATACAAAATTATAACACAAATAAAAGAGAGAAAATAGCAAGAAAGAAAAAAATCTAACTCCCAAAAGGGAGATTAGATCTTAGTTTGAGTTTAGTTTTAGACTAGAAGTTTACTGTAGCGTATACTTGAACAGTATTAGTTGCATCAGCAACTTTACCATAATCAGCATTAATAAACGCAGCAGTTAAATCAAGTGGACCAAAAGATTTACCAGCAGTTACTGTGAACTCTGTTACATCTCTAGGACCTGTTGCTTTTGCTTGGTCAGCATAAGTGTAGTAAACACCTAAATCAAACATACCATTTACAGCAGAAGTAACAGTTACATTATATGCTTGTGTATCTCTTTGAGTTACATAACCATAGTTCCACCATGCTTCAGTATACAATTTAGATTTTGCAGTTGCTGCATTTGTAGCAGTATTAAAACCTGCATGACCTAAAGTACCATCATCATTAGTTGCAGAGTAAGCAACGCTTGCTGCGAACATATCTTTCATTGCATAACCAGCTTTTACAGCATATACATTAGAAGTTTTAGTGTTAGAACCTGCTGCATCCATACCACAGTATTGTGCACCAAGAGTAAGACCTTCAACACCTAAAGAACTCGCATCTAAATCAGCTTGTAACCAGTATGCAGTTGCTAAAGAAACAACATCATAGTACCATGCTTGTGCAGTTAATGGAGCATAAGAATTGTTAATAACACCTACTGCATACGCACCGTTTGTACCATAAGTAGTGAAATCACCATTTCCATTTACAACTGGAGCTGACGCAAGACCAAGTGCTTGAACATTACTGTGAGCATTTTGTCCAAAGTTTTCTGTACCGTTACCATTACCAACATACGCACCTACTAAAGTAGTATCTGGAATGTCTTGGTTGATTAATACAGCCGCTTCAAAAGTATTTTGTTCAGCAGACCAAGTCTCAGTAAACGCAAGAGGAGTATCTAATGCCATACGACCAAGTTTAGCAGTAGTTTTACCAGTAGTTGCAGCGATCCACGCTTCATTCATCCAACTAGCATTTTCAACTTTTGCACCACCTAAAGCACTACCGTATTGTGCACCTGTTCCTGCATTTGCAGTGTGTGAACCACCCCATACATTAGATACGAAGTTGTTCTCTAAACCTAAAGTAGTAAGAACAGTATAACCTGCACCTGCACTTACAGAAACTAAATCATTTGCAAGTACATCTGCAGTGATGTTTAAGTTTAATGAAGCATCAGCCGCACTCGAGTCTTTTGAGAAAAGATCACCATCTGTTCTACCTTTAACAGCATCATATCCAGATGCTCCATCAGTAGTTTGGTAGTAAAGATTAGCATCACCACTTACTTTGATATTGTCAAGTGCAAAAGCGCTTGAACCCATTAATAGTGCTGCCACTAAACTCATTTTTGTTAATTTCATATATTCTCCTTATATCTTTCAAATTTCGCCTACAGTATAACACATTACATTCTTAAATTTCACTGAATTGCATAAATTTTGTATAATTTTCAGCTATAATTCTTATATGAAACAACTTATACAACTAAATTTAACATTAATTACTATTTTTATGTCAGCCTGTAGCGGGTATTCTCCGGAGGTCACATCACAAAACAGTGATAATAAAAGTGGATTTTTACAAGAGCATTTAGATAGTTGGTTAGATGAAGAGTGGAACCCTGCAGTTGCAGAAAAAGATAAAGAGACAAAAGAGCATTTTAAGCTACAAGATTATGTAGATAAAGTCTCTTTATATGTTAAGGCACATCCAAGTGATGAAAACAACTCAAATATAAAAAAGTTAGAGAAGATGCCCGTGATTGGGAAATAGTAAACTAATCTACTAAATCCCAAGAGAGCATAGTTTTCCCCTCTGCATTTGTCTCTGCTGCTGCCATTCCCATGATATTATATCCGGCATCAACATAATGAATTTCACCTGTTACACCAGAACTTAAATCACTTAAAAGATACATAGCAGAGTTTCCTACTTCATCAATCGTAACATTCTTTTTCAGTGGAGCATTCACTTCGTTCCAGTTAAGAATCTGTTTAAAATCACCTATGCCTGCTGCAGCCAAAGTTTTGATAGGACCTGCAGAGATTGCATTCACACGTTGTCCCTTTTCTCCAAGTTCAACTGCCATATAGCGCACAGTAGATTCAAGTGCTGCTTTTGCAACACCCATAACATTATAATTTACAATGTATTTTGGACCACCCAAATATGAAAGTGTAAGGATAGAAGCATCATCACTCAATACAGATTCAAGTCTGTTTGTCAAATCAATAAAAGAGTAAACAGAAATATCCATCGCAATTTGAAATGCACTTTTAGTAGTTTTAATGAAAGGCTCACTCAATGCCTCTTTTGGAGCAAATGCAACAGAGTGGACTAAAAAATCAATTTTGCCAAAATCTTTTTCAACTTTTTTGGCGATTGACGCCATATGCTCTTCATTTGAAACATCAAGTTCATATACATATTCACTGCCGAACTCTTTGGCAATAGGCACTACTCTTTTTTTCAGTGCATCATTAAGATATGTAAATCCCATCTCAGCGCCTTGAGCAGCACAAGCTTTTGCTATCCCATATGCTATAGATTTATTATTTGCCAGTCCTACTATCAGACCTTTTTTTCCCTTCATTAACATCTACTTTATCCTTCTTGTTTAGATTTTTTTACTTCATCGCCATACTGAATCATCATACCAAAATGCTCTGCATATAACGCAGCACTGCCTACTAATACACCATCAACATTTTTTATACTTAAGACATCTTTCGCATTGTTGACTTTGACACTTCCGCCATACAGCAGAGGAGCCCCAGATTTTTTCTTCAACTCCGTATGTATATCTTCAATATCCTCAAATGTAGGAGTAAGCCCCGTTCCGATTGCCCAAACAGGTTCATATGCAATAATAAGATTTTCATACTCTGTATCTATTCCTTTATACTGTTCCCCTATATATGTAAGCATCTTTTCTTTTCCGGCTTCACGAATTTCCTGAGGCTCACCTACACAAAAAACTATTTTAAAACCCTGTTCTTTAAAATAGTTAAATTTTTCAACTAAAAATTCTTGATTCTCTCCAAGTATATGACGACGTTCACTGTGTCCGATAAGAATTGTTTTGACACCGAACTCATCAAGCTGTTCAAGCCCTGTCTCACCCGTAAATGCACCATTTTGTGTAGGATATGCATTTTGAGCACCAATCGTAATACTTGAAACATTAAAATCATCAAGTGATGTCATCGCAGGAAAAACTATGACCTCAGAAGATGAAACATCTGCAAATGTACTCAATTCGTCTATATACTTACGTGTAGCACTTCTTGTAAGGTTTGTTTTTAAATTCGCTGCAATAATCATCGTTATTTCTCTTCTTTATTTACTTTAACCATCAATGGTTTTACGCCTGGAAGAATTTTTCCTTCAAGAAGTTCTAATGAAGCACCACCACCGGTTGAGATAAAACTTATCTCATCATCAACACCTATACGTTGTACCAAGTCAGCTGTATCTCCACCACCAACAACAGTTGTTGCGTAACTGTCTGCAACAAAGTGTGCTATTTTAGAAGAACCTCGCGCAAATTTTTCCATCTCGTAAACACCCATAGGCCCATTCCAAAGTACAGTTTGCACATCACTTAAACCTTCATGGTAAAGCCTTACAGTTGCAGGTCCGATGTCGAGTCCCATCCAGTCGTTTGGAATCTCTTGTGCAGTTACTATTTTACTGACAGCATCCTCTGCAAACTTCTCAGCTGCAACAATATCCACAGGGAGGTAAAACTTCACACCGAGTTTTTTCGCTTCATCCATAATACTTTGCGCTTCATCCAGCAAATCTTCTTCAACCAATGATGCACCGATACTGTAGCCCATCTGTTTTAAGAAGGTAAATGCCATCCCTCCCCCGATAAAGATTTTATCAACTTTAGGAAGTAGGTTTACCAAAGCTTCAAGCTTACCTGAGACCTTACTTCCACCAACAATAGCAGCAAACGGACGTACAGGGTTGTTAATAAGTTTTCCAAAGAAATTAATCTCACGCTCAAGTAAAAAGCCTGCCGCTTTATGCTCATTGTCAAAAAAGTGTGTGATACCTTCAACTGAAGCATGTGCACGGTGACTCACACCAAAAGCATCATTGATATAGAACTCTGCCATAGAAGAGAGTTTTTTTGCCAACTCTACATCATTTTTAGTCTCACCTGCTTCAAAACGAAGATTTTCAAGAAGCAGAACTTTGCCACCTTGTAAAGCCTTCGCTTTACCCATAGCATCTTCACCAACAACATCAGAAGCCAGTGTTACATCACGTTTTAAAAGATGTTGCAGACGACGTGCAACTGGAGCTAAGGAGTATTTAGCATCAACATTACCTTTTGGGCGCCCCAAGTGAGAAGCAAGGATAACTGCACAATCTTGATCAAGACAATAACTAATTGTAGAGACAGCAGAGCGGATACGACGATCATCAGAAATATTTCCAAATTCATCCATTGGTACATTAAAATCACATCTTATGAAAACTTTTTTCCCTGCCAAATCTAAATTCTTTATGTTTAATAATTCCATCTATATCCTTTTTATATTAATTAATTAATTGATTTATCTACTGATATGAATTGCCATATCTAAAAGTCTTGAAGAGTATCCCCACTCATTATCATACCAAGACATCACTTTCACCATATTTCCACCGATAACCTGAATAAGATCTTCAGCTACAATCGAACTGTAACTACATCCTACAAAATCCTGAGATACCCGCATATCTTTATCTACAAGTAAAATCCCCTCAAACGCAGTGGCTGCCTTCTCATTAAAAAGAGCTTTTAACTCCTCTTCTGTTGTATCTTTTTCAACAATTATATTTAAATCCATCATAGAAACATCAGGAGTCGGTACACGGACACTCTGACCGTGAAGTTTTCCTTCAAGTTGCGGCATTACCCGGTTAATGGCTTTTGCCGCACCTGTTGTCGTCGGTATCATATTTACCGCAGCAGCACGTGAACGGCGTCTATCTCGTGTATGCTTTACATCAAGCAGATTTTGATCGTTCGTATAGGAGTGAATAGTCGTCATCAAACCTTTTTCAATTCCAAAAGCATCATCAAGAATCTTTGCTATGGGAGCAAGACAGTTCGTTGTACATGATGCGTTTGAGATAATTGGCTCACCCGCATAAAGCTTTTCATTGACACCCATTACAAAAGTAGGCGTCACCTCATCTTGCGTGGGAGCAGAGAGAAGAACTTTTTCAATACCTTTATCCAAGTGCGTCTGTACAATCTCTGAAGTTAAAAAGAGTCCTGTACACTCCAAAACCATCTCTGCACCAGAATCGGCAAAACGAAGGTTTTTTGGCTCGGGTTCTGAAAATATTTTGATTTTTTGCGAATCTATCAGGATATGTTCATCATCGATTTTATGAACTTCTACATCAAAAATCCCATGTACAGAATCATGTTTCAAGAGGTAGACCATCATATCTATACTTGCTAAGTCATTAATGGCAACGATCTCAATATCATCTCGTTTTGAAGCTATGCGAGTTACACAGCGACCTATTCTGCCAAAGCCATTAATAGCTATTTTCAATGCCATTACCCATCCTGTAAAATTTAATTCGTTTATTTTACCTAAAATTAGTTATAATTCGCATTAAATGGAAACTATAGCACTCTATGGAGGTTCTTTTGATCCTCCTCACATTGGTCATGAAGAGGTAGTAAAAGCTTTAAGCGATCTCTCTTTCATCGATAAAATCATAGTGATGCCGACTTATTTAAACCCATTTAAGAGACTTTTTTGTGCTCCGCCTGAGCTGCGTTTGAAATGGTTGAAAAAGATTTTTTCTTCTTACAAAAATGTTGAAATAAGCTCTTTTGAAGTGGATTTAAAGAGAGAAGTGCCCAGTATTGAAACAATTAAATATCTCAAGAAAAAATACCCGAGAATCTATCTCGTAATAGGTGCAGATAATTTAAAATCTTTACACAAATGGCACAACTATGAAGAACTAAGAGAGTTAGTGCACTTTATTATTGCAAAAAGAGACGCCATTAAGGTCTCTGATGATTTTATTAAACTAGATATAGATGAGAAGATATCCTCCTCTGGTTTACGAAAAAATATGAACAGTTCAAAATTACCAAAGGCAGTTGCAAATGAGATTGCCCAATACTACAAGGAATACAATGCAAAACAGAATACAGAACATAACAGACACACTTGATAAAAACAAAGCTGAAGCGATAGAGGTTTTTGATCTGCGTGATAAAAACTACATTGTGGATTATGCCATTATCGCATCTTCACTCGGGAAAAAACATACACTGGCGCTTTTAGACCATCTTAAAAATGATCTTAAACCTGCTGAACACTTTAACAATGTCGATGAGAGCGGGGACTGGGTTGTTGTGGATTTGGGCGATATCCTTATCCACATCATGACTCCCGAGTATCGAGTCAAATACGATATGGAGACATTTTTAAGCGAATTAGGGAGTCACTAACTCCTTTCTTATCTTCTCGAGTATATCTTTATAATTGTAGATAGACTCAACATACTTCACAGGCTCTTCTCCTCTGGCATATCCGTACTTTAGATTTCTATAGTATTTTTTATGCGAAAGAAGAGGCAGGACTATCTTCATATCACTCCATACATTTTGATTCAACCCCAGTTTTTTTGCCAGCTTTCGTGCATCTTTGATATGTCCAAACCCGATATTATAGGCAGCCAATGCAAATTTCAGTCTGTTTTCACCCTCTACCTCGTCAGGTATAAGCCGCATCATACCTTTTAAATGTCTTGCACCGCCTTCTATGCTCTGCTTAGGATTGAGCCTATTTTTCACACCCAGCATTTTGGCTGTTTTTTTTGTGAGCATCATCAATCCACGT
>Ga0256836_1001302_pt1 | contig 11135 bp, 9 predicted proteins | sample 4561380metaG_FD_185974 | JGI IMG/M metagenome (GOLD analysis project Ga0256836, IMG submission 185974) | Hydrothermal vent microbial communities from Guaymas Basin, Mexico - 4561-380 | ecosystem: Environmental > Aquatic > Marine > Hydrothermal vents | place: Mexico: Guaymas Basin | collected...
AAAAATTTTTATCATAAGAATACATAGGCTGGTGACCAGCTGGAGATAAATCAAGTATAGAAAGCCTTCTATGTCCAAAATAAATATCATTGTTCCCTATTTTTACATGTGTAATGCCCCAATCATCTGGACCACGATGTTTTATAACATCTAGTACTTTTTTATCAAATTTAATATTTACAGAGCCTAAAATACCACACATTTAATTTAATCCTCTAATTAAAATACAATTTCCTTAAAACCAGTTTTATTGGTTACAAAAATAGGAATACTACCTTTTTCCAATATTAAATCAATAACCTCTTTGTAAGGATGTCCAAAAGGATTATTAACTCCAAAAGATAAAGGACAAATAAATCTTTTTCTTCCTAAAAAATTGTCACTAAAGCTACGTTTACTGCCATGATGGGGAATTTGAATTGTAGATATATATCTCCAAAATTTACCAAAATAATTTTTTAGATTTATAGTATTTAAATTAGCATCTCCAGTAAATATACATCCCGGTTCCTGACAATTTGTTGATGTATATACAAATATAGGTTTTTTTTCATTAAAGTAAATATCTAAAAAGCAAATATCTAAAAAGAATTTACACCTTCTTAAGTTAAAAGGGCCTGAGTAAACTACTAAAGAATTTGAATTTATATCTCCTTCCAATTCATTATATATCTTTTTTATTTTTTTTCTTAATTCCCGATTTTTTATAACTTTGTTTATAAAATTTATATCTTTTAAATAGTTAATATTAAAATCTTTAAAATATTTCTGAAATTCAATTTTTAACAAGTTTTCAAATATTGACTTTTGTTTATCATATTTAAAGTTATAAGGTACGTATACCCAATTGAAACATTTATTGTTTACATTTAAGATCGTACCGCTATTAATAACAAGTTCCCCTCCTTTATTTGATATTTCATCTATATATATGTTTTCATCATTTTTTATTTCTTGTGTAACATCTGTTATTATTGGACGAACTTTAATGATTAGTGTATTTTCTCCAAAGAAATTTTCTGGTGATTTTATTAAATTTATAAACTCCCGTTTTACTCCTAAACATTTATAAAAGTTAGACAACATTATTTTTTCTTCATCAAATAAATATGGTATTACAACACATTTTATATGTTTAACAGTATCTTTTAATAAAGGTATTAAAGAAATGTGGTCATAATCAAAATGGGAAATAAAAAGAATATTAATGATATCATTTTTTGAAAAACTGTTTGTAACAATTTGTTTTGCTTTTCTCGAGCAATATAATTCACCACAATCATAAACAATATTAAAATTAATATGCTTATGTTTCTCGGCATAAAAAGCTCCTTGACCTATTGGGTAAAATATTCTCTCTATATACATTTTATATTAAGCCCCTATCAATAAATTCTTTAGCTTCAATTTTTTTCAAATTTTTTTAAGATATACTCGCTCAAAGCATAAATAAAAGGCATAACAGCCCATCTTAATGTATTTTTATAACGCTTAATTCCACCCATCCAAATTTGAGAGTATACTGTAGTCTCATCCTTTACGAAAGTTCTTAATATTGCTTGTAAATTTTTTTCTGCTATATTCATTCTATCAAGCAAAATAGATAAATTCAAAAATTCTGCGTTGTCGTATAAATCCCACTTAACAATATTAAATTTGTCAGTCTTTGAAAACCTTTTTACCAAAAATGTATTTTTATCTAAAAAATTATCTAAAATGTATTTATATCCCTTTTCAATTATATGCTTCCAATTTTTTAAATTTACAATCTGAGCGGTTTTATATATATTTTTTAAAATAAAACATGTATGAAAACAATCTATAAAATTCCCTTTAGCACCTTTTTTATAATACCACCAGCTACCATCATCTTCTTGATTGTTAACTATAAAGTTATGAATTTTATTTATTTTCTCTATTATATATTCTTTTTTATTCGGATAAAAATCAAGTAAAAGGGCATACATGTACATTACATAAGAATTAGCATTTATTACTATATATTTTTCTGGATACGGAGAATATCCAACAGCAAGTTGATTGTCATCTTCATACATAATAGGAATATCTTTTTCTAAAAAGTAAAAAACAGATTTAATAATATCATCAAATTCTTTTGAGTTTGTAATTTTACGATATTTTATAAATGCTTCTAAGGGATAAGGAGTATGAGTAACATGTGGGGTATTTTCAGGATAAAATCCATTTTTTGACATCCATGGTTGATTGAGTCCCCAACAATATCCTGAATATCCTTTTGAATAATTATTTTTTAGATAAATTAAATGTTGTTTAGCAATTTCTAAATATTTTTGATTTTTCGTAAATAAAAATAGATTTATTGCACTTTGTGCAGCTAAGGCTCGAACAATAGGATATTCTCTTTTTTTATATAGTATTTTTGTTATTCCCAAAAAATCAAGTAAAATATAGATAACAACTAAAGGATATCCTAATATTTTATTTGTATAAAATATTTTTTTTATTTTTATACTGATGGAAGTATTCCATATGTCATAAGGATCATAGGTCGATAAGTTATACCTATTGATAAAATTTAAAATTAAACTTTGAAGCTCTTTTTTCAAGAGTATATCTCCTTTTATTAAGCTAAAGTTTTAAAATTTATCGTAAAGTATTTAACTTTATATTTATAAAAAATTGTTTTATATTTTATTGAGTTTATATAAGCTATACATGTAAGAATATAAAGAAGTACGGGAAAGAAAACGTTTGGTCGAGCTAACCAATTGTCATAAAACAACACTATTGTGTAAGTAATAAATAATGTCAAAGATACAAATGTTATAGCTTTATCAATATACTTTAACCTTAAAATAAATCTAAAAATGTATACCCAAATGAAGATAAAAACTACAGTACCTACTAGACCATATTCAGAAATTATCGATAGAACTTCAGAAAAAGGTGTATAAAATGTACCCGTTGTTCCTATTTTAAGCAAATGTTGATAGTATTCAGGTGTATACAAGTAGGATAAATATTTTTTTAAATATGGAGAATTGGAGTTTATAGATAACCTTTTACCTCCAGGTTTAGCCAATACACTTTCATCAGCCAAAGCTACAGCAGCTCTAGAAGAAAACATTCCTAGTCCTGCTCCAAATGGCAAAAGATAAGGATTTTCTTTATAGAAAATTACAGCCGATTTGTAACCTTTGATTTTTCTAATATTATCTATATTCTCTACGCTCCATGAAAATAATGTCCAAAACCAGTATACTGTAAAAATTAACAAAAATATAGATATAAAAAATGCAATTAACTTTTTCTTCTTATTAGATAAAAGAAAAATGGAGATTCCAAGCGCAACTAACCATGAAAACATAAACTGATTAACATCACATAAATACATTGCAAATAAAGCAATTGATAGTTTAATAAAATTAAGAAATGTTTTCTTTTTATAAAATTTATAAAGAAGGTATGTGCATAAAACAATTATAAAAAAACCAGCTGCATGTGCGTGAATAGTTGTACCATATGCCCAATCACCTCTTTCAAAATGATTAAAAGGAGCTTTACAAAGTATAATTATCACTTGAATCCACACAAAAATATTAAAAACTTTAAGTAGTTTTATATACTTAATTGGATTATTATCTTTAGATAATGCGAATAGAAAATAGTAGAAGTAAAAATATATTAAAATATAAATTATAAGGTGTATAAAAACAAGGTAATTTCCTGTAAATATTTGAATAATTAATGAATAAAGAAAAGAAACAAACAAAATTATTATACTAAGTTGTATAATATTAAAACTGTACGTTTTATAAAACTTACATAAAAATATTAAAAAAGATATTATAAAAAATATTAAGATAATAAATGATTCTTTCGGTAAAAAAGATACTAAGACTAAAATTAATAACAAATCTTTTATTCTTATTTTTACTTTTATCCTTGATGACATAAAAGTTTACCTGACACATTGATTATAGATTTTCATTACTTTTTTTGCAATAAAATTTGGATTAAAATTATTTTTTGCAAAATTATGATTAGATAACATATATTTTCGTAAGAAAAATATATTTTTTATAAATTCTATATATTCCGAAATTTTTTTTAAAATTAAATTCGAGTTTTTTATATCATCTTTACCTAAACATATTCCCCACTTATGTTTTTTCCATAAATCTTTTAGCCCACCTACATTGGTTGTTATAATAAAACAACCAAAAAACATTGCTTCAAGAACAGATGTAGGTAATCCTTCTTCATAAGTAGGAAGTAAATATATATGTGCATTTTCCAATAATTTCTTTTTTTTATCTCCCGTTACAAATCCTACATATCTTATGTCATTTTTATAAACGCTTTTAAGTATTCTTTCTAACATTAAATTTTTTGCAGGTCCATCGCCAGCTATAATTAATTTTCCTTTAATACCGTTTTTACGCAAGTATTCAAAAATTTCGATTGCTTCTATTATACCTTTATCCTTCTCCAATCTGGCCAGGTATAAAAAATTAAATTTTTGAATAGAATTTATTTCTTGTAATTTTTTATATATATCAAAATCCTTTAATAGGCTATCCTCTAAGGTAGTAGTTTCTAAAAATATGGGAGCATCTATACCCCATTTTATAAGTTTTTCCTTAAAATCACTAGCTAAAACAATAAAGGCATCAGCTTTTCCAAAAGTAGTTTTAAAAAATTTTTGTAAGATTAAATTATTGTCTATTAAGTTCTCAAAATTTTTATCCCATCCATGGAAAAATACAAGTAATTTCTTTTTAAGTTTTTTTGCTTGAAAAGCTAAAAGTCCATCTCGTATAAAACTTTTTAAATTTAAAGAGGGATTTATATGAATTAAATCAAAATTATTATTTTTTAATTTTTTATAAAAATTAATTTGATCCTTTATAAAATAAAATTTTTCATCTTTTTTTTTACCTACTTGCAAGTAGTCTACATCACAAAACTTTTTTAAATAAGGTAAAACCGAATTTAAGTAAACAGAAACACCACCTTTTCCGTATAAGTCTGGGCCTGTAACTAATACCTTCAAATCTCGCTACCTTCTCAAGTTTTTATATATATCTATATACTTTCTTGCAATATTTTCTACTCCAAATAACCTTCGACCTATTTCAGATATTTGATAACGATTTTTTTGAAGTTCATTTAATACTTTTATAGAGTTTATAATGGAAATAGTATCAATTTTTTCCAAAACTAATCCGCATCTATATTTTTTTAATATTTGCACAATAATATCAACCGCATTATTTGATATAACCGGTAATCCAGTAGCTAAATATTCGCAAAACTTTATAGGACACGCAACTTCATTAATAATATCTCTGTCTCTAAGTATAATACCTATATCTGAAGCCATTAAATACTTTGGGACTTCCTCATAAGGAACAAATATATTTTTTATATTTTCTGTGTTTCTAAAATATTTTTTCTTTGTTAAAAACAAAACCTTTATATTTTTATTTTGAATAGTTATATTTTCAACTATTTCTTTAAGTTTCCCCTCCTTTTGCCATTCAGCTGATCCACCCGAAGAGAAGGTTAAAACAATATCATTTTCATTGTACAATAATCTTTTTCTCATTTTATCTCTTATTGTTGAATTAAAATAAAAATTTTCACCGGCTATACATGGAGTAACATAAATTTTTCTTAATTTTTTATTTTTTTGTAAAAGATATTCCTTTAATTTTTCAGATACACAACTAATAGCTCCAACTTTATGTAGGAAATTTTTATGAATATAATTTACATATAAGATTTTTAAATATTTAAAAATTCTAGGAAGATGAGAGTACCACTTTATTTCTTCAGGTAAAGCTCCTCTTACGTCCACAAGTAAATGATCTAGTACAACTTTATTTTTTTCTGCTGCAACCGAAAATAAGTAAGCAATAATTTCACTTCTACAATGAAAAATAGTATTTTCATCTATCTCTATTTCGCTTATTTTATTTCTTATTTTATTAATGGTAAATTTAGAAATTATAGGATAAAAAGGTTTTACCTTAACTAAATAGGGTTTAATATTCAAATTTAAAAGTAAATCTCTCAAATTTTTTATATCTTCCTTATTTGTTTTTTCAGATAGTAATCCAATAAAATATATATTTTTAAAAACTTTTTCTTTTGAATAGTACTTTAAAAGTTCAAAAACTTGTGAAAAAAAAGCGCTTCCTATATCGCTGACATAAGTAAGCCTTTTCAATATTTAACTCCTAATATTATGTTGTTAAATTAACATTTCCAAATTATTCAAAAAATATTTAGTCCCTTTTGGATAGATGTAACACCCATCTTTCATTATAATTTTATCAGATATTATTTGATTTAAATTTTCCTTTTTAAAGCAATTTTCCGGTAAAAACTTTCTCCAATCACTAAAAATATGTTCTGATAGGTTATCTAATAAATTTCCATACTCCTTTTCATTTAGTTTGGTAATATTATGAATTTCACTAACATTACAAAAAGAAGATTTTAATAGCATATTTAAATGTTTATCTGCGCCGCTATATCCTATTACAAATATTCTATTTGCCTCTATTAAATCTTTTATTAATCTTATATAAAACGTCGCGAAAGGTTCCTTAGATAAAGCATCAAATTTGGACAATCCAGTAATCATAACTTGATTATAATCATTACATCCTTCAGAAGTAACCTGCATAGAAGTAATGATCCTTAACCTTTCTTCGGTAGCCCAATTAGCATTTCTACAAATTTTTACATTATTATTTTCAGGAACAAATAAAGTACTACCATGAATAGGAACAAAAACATTTTTAGCTGCTTTTATTTTCTCTAAATCTAAAATATCACATCCATTATTTAATGCCAAATCTTCAAAATTTACTCCTGTTTCTATATATAATTTTTCATTGTTTTTATTTTCTTTGTTTAACTCTGCAATAACTTCATAAAGTAAAATATCATAATTTAAGGAAAATATACTTACTTCTCCTTCATTTAAAAGCTTCAAAAGAAAATTTTTCCAAATTTCAAAATCTGTCTTATCGTAATAATGCCTAAATTTTAATAGAAACTTATTTACATAATCTAAAATAAAATATCTTATGTACACTGGTAAATAATATAGTATATCTCCCCAGTAACTTTCAAATTTTGTTCCAAATATATCTAATAAAGGTAAGTAAATATTGTTAGTTAATTTATTTTTGTTATCCCTAATAATTAAATTTTTAGATGTGAAAATATCCACAAGAATATCAACAATATGAATTATATGTTCAAAATTATAAGTATCCTTAAAATATTTCCTTAATGATAATACAACTTCGGTCACAAATTCTTTTATAAATGGAATTCTTTTTTCGTCATAAATTCTATTTGTGATTAAATAGTTATAAAGATCATCTAAATCTTCAGATAAAGCTTTTGTTAAAGCTTGAGTAGACAAATAATTACCTTTATATTTTTCAAAAAACTCTACAGAAGCTCCTGCACCAAGAATAATTACAGTTTTCATTAATTTTTCCTCTGAATATTAAACTTTTACAGTTCATTAATTTGCTTTAAAAACTTGTTTAACTCTTCTATAGACCAAGGAGATATTCCCTTTGGATGAGCAATAAACACTATTTTGTGAGTAGGATTATTTTCATCAAATTTTACCATTTTTGTATAATTGTTTATAACCATTTTCATAACTTTTGCAGACATATTTTCAAAATTCAACATATACACTTGTTTTTTTATTAACTTCTTTAAAATAAAAAAGATTTTTTTAGAAAAGGAGACATTATAGTTAATACCCACAGGTACTCCATCGCCCCATTTTTGTTTTAACATATTATTTCTTATAAGGATATTGTATATTTTAGAAAATACGGGATAAATTTTTGCAGATGTTATTGGATATTCTTCAAAATATCCATTTTCATTATTCTCTAAAACACTGTTATCAAATTTCCAAAAAGGTTTTAAGGGAACTTTTCTAAAGTCAACATTATGGGCAATAGTTTTTAAATAAAAATTATGAACAACAGAAGAATCTTTTTTTATTCCAAATTCTTTTAAATAAGGTGCAATTTTATAAAAAGGCTCTATACACCATCCACCTGCTCTAAACCATTCTACATTATATCCCGGAAGTATATCACTTAATACTTCCTTGCATTTATTAATTATAAACTTTATTTCATTGTTTGATAATAAAGGAAAAATATATCTTTTATAACTTTTAAAGATCCAAATATTATTTTTGAAATCATATATAGAGTCTAACCAATGAGAGTGAATATGCAAACCTACTATACAATTATATCTTTCTACTAATTCATTAATTTGTTTTTTTATCTTCTCATAATAATATGTAAGACCATTTTCTTTTAATTTCCATAAAAATAAAAAATCTACAAATATTATTGTTTTTACAGGGTAAACTTTAAGTATTTTATTTTTAAAATAGTCTGTAGGTTCTAAAATACATTTTTCTACTGAACCACTTTTGTTACCAAAGAAGATTTCATAGTCTAAGGTTAGAATGATATTGTTAAAATTAACTTTCATAGATTCTTCCCATATTTGTGATTTTTATTCTTTTTACATAATTCTTATATGTAATTAAAGAGAACATAACAACAGTTAAAGCCATTAAACTTACGGGGAAAAAATAAAATAAGGATAAAAAAATTTCTTTATTATAAAAAGAACCCTTTTGAAAATACAGCAACATCCAACCCAAAATCTTAAACAAGCCAAAAATTACTGTAATAATACTTAAAAATTTATACAGTTTCATACCTATCAAAATTATATCAAAAAGATAGGAGATATTCCAAAAAAAAGAAGTTAATACAATAAATAATATGGTTATATTATTAATAGATATTTGCACGATACCAAGATTTTTTAGCATTAATAAAAATACGAAAAAAAAGGTAGTTAATAAACTCATAGTCATAATAGCCATTATATATTTTTTCTTAGGAAAAGGAATAAAGTGTATGTTTTTAAGATGATCAAATAAATATGGTCTAACATAATCTACTATTAAACCATTAATAGAATTTAGCGCATTTAAAAGAGTTAATAAAAGTAGAAAAGCTTTTGCCTTTGTGATAATAAGAAAATCAGGCGCAAAGAATTTTTCAGAGTTTAAAATAATTATTAAGAAAAGATTGTGCACTAATAAAGGAAGGGAATAATAGTTTTTTAATAATTCTTTTATATACTTAAAATTTAAAAAGTTTAAGAGTTTTTTGAAAAATTTTAACCTTAGATTTGAAATAATACTAAATTTTAGTATTCGTTCCCAAAATATTGATAAAAGTATAAGTAAAATTATTAAGGGAAAAAATCTAAATAATAATATTATCTTTTCACGAAGAAGAATATAAAAAGCAATATATATTAAAAGTACATATAAAAAATCCAAAAAAACATAAGATAAATTTACTAACTGGGAATATAAGAGCTCTTTTTTATTCAGGAATTCTATCATATAAAGCTCTGATATTTTTTTTATCAATGTGTATACTGTAAAAAATAAAGCAGATAAAAAAGTTAGAAAAAATGGAGTATAATTACTTCTGCTTAGTGAGGATATTAAACTAAGGATTGAAGGTAAGCTTACTAGTACAAAAATATTTAAAATAACTATTAACTCTTTACTAACTTTCTCTTTCCCATGTAATAAAATTACATTGATAGGCGTAAACAGTAAAATAAAAAAATACCCTATAAATTGATATTTCGATAACAGAATGTAATCACTGGTATATAAAGTTCTGTACAGTATTATAGATAAAAGAAAAGATAATCCTAAATTTATTAATCTAACAATTACTGCCGCAATATTTTTCTTCATAGCAAATAATTTGAAAATCTTAATATTTCATGCGAATTTCTTTCAAAAATCTTTAAAATAGAATCAAAATTTTTTTTTAATATTTTACAAGCATCAAGTAAAGTAAGTTCAATTGCCCTAGGAGAAAATACTGGCCCATCTGAACCAAATACTAATTTATAAGGAACATTATCTAAAACTTTCTTTAATAGAGTTATATCTGTAATACCACCAGTATCTAAAAATATAAAATCATACTGTTTTGCCAAAGTTATAGCCAATGATTCTTCATTTAGTCCCAAACCAGATTTTCCTAAATGAGCAATAATAATTGGAACATTTATATTATGCATTTTTTCTAAAAAATATGCCAATTTGTAGGGAGAAATATGAAAAAGCATGGGTTTTTTAAATTTCAATAACTTATAAAATATTTCTTCTGTTAGAGTTCCATCTTGATAATCATGGAATTTTATTAAAAAATATCTATTTTTTGGAATACTTTCTAAAGTAGGAATATCATTTATATTTTTATGTAGTATTACTTGCTTTTTATGTTTAACAACTATTAATGATTTAAAAAACTTTTTTAAAAAAGATATCTTATAACTTTTTAGGGCCCTTAATGTTACTTGAAGATCTTTTTTTAGTGAAAAAGGAACACGAACTCGTACGGATGGTAAAATGTAATTTTCCGGATTTTCCAAAATAAAATTGTTAGCCTTGTTAATAAAATAAGATGTTTTTACAAAATAAGGAAACAAACAAATTTTATCAACAAAAGAAGCACAAGATTCTTTTATAAAATTTTTATCTATATCCAGAGAATATTCATCATCTTTTGTTTGTGAAAAATGATAGTGAAAATCTATTATCATTGTGTACTCCCAATTTTTTTCCATAAAAGTTCATCTTAAAAAATAATAACATCCAAAAATTTAGTTTAAAGTTTTAAATTTAAATAAATTTTTAACTTTTATTTAAATTATTAAATATACCTTATTTTAAAATTTTAACAAATTAACAAAATCTAAAATAACTTTATTTTTTAGTTTTTCTTTATCAACATTTTTAAATAATTTATGTCCTACTAAAATAACAACTATATCCGTATTGTCAACTATATCTAAATCGTAAACTTTAAACTTATCAAAATCTTTTACAAGAGGATCTACCGGATAAATGTCATATCCTTCTTCAATTAGTTTCTCAGTTATATAAAGAGCTGGACTTTCTCTTAGGTCATCTACATCTGGTTTATATGTTAAACCTAAACAAGCTACTTTAGGTTTTCTACCATAATTTTTTTCAAATT
>Ga0256836_1001304_pt1 | contig 11126 bp, 2 predicted proteins | sample 4561380metaG_FD_185974 | JGI IMG/M metagenome (GOLD analysis project Ga0256836, IMG submission 185974) | Hydrothermal vent microbial communities from Guaymas Basin, Mexico - 4561-380 | ecosystem: Environmental > Aquatic > Marine > Hydrothermal vents | place: Mexico: Guaymas Basin | collected...
AGAGCAGCTGAATTAGTATTAGTATGATTTGTGGAAAGTTATTTTTGATATCTAAATAATAATTTAATAGCAAAAGGTCCATATCAGTTCACCTATTCTACCTGAAAGCTTTATTGATTAGTAAAAAGATGAGAAGATTTAAGAAATCATCCTTTACTTTCCGCTGAGGCGGCTTCTAAGCTTATAAGAGACAATATTTTAAGAGTGCTTGTATATAAGTGAAAGATGGTACAAGTAAAAGAAATAGTAAAAGAAAATGAAATATATGTGGTTAAAAAATGAGATAGTTTGAAAAATATATGAAAAAAATACTGATATCCTTTTGAATTTTTAAAAGCTTATAATTGATTAAAAACTACGAAATTAAAAGTTTGACAGAAATTATTGATACCTAAATTTGATAAAAGAATTTCTAATTTGATTTCAGATGATGATATATATTTAGCATTAGAAATGTATAATTGAGGACTAATTACTCATTTGAAAAAGTTTCCTAAAACGATAGAAGAATATGATACTGTTTTAAAAGATTTATATTTGGAATATAGATTTGTGATAAAAAAATGTTGAAATGATATATCTTGTCTTAAAACTAAGTTAATATCAGTGGAATCGAAGTATTTTAAAAGAGGATATTCTTTAGTATTTAATAATGAATGAGAGTTTAAAACTAATTATAATGAGTTGTTAGACAAAATTGAATGGGTAATATTTCAGCAGTTTAAATATCCGTGGAAAATTGTGGCTGCTAAGAAGTTTTTTTCTTTGATAGATAAATATATGTGACAATTTAATTATGTGTTGGTAAATAGAGAATATATTTTTAAAAATTTGTCTTTATATTTGCCTTGATGATATAAGATAAAATTAAGGTATAGTCCTTACGCTTTGCCAATAGATATTGTATACAATTGAGAAAAATTTGATGAATTGGTAGAAAAGTATTACAAGGAAGTTCCTAGGAGTTATAAAGTTAAATTTGTTAAAGATAGATATTATATAGTAAAAAAAGGAGATACTTTGTTTAATATATGGAAGAGGTTTGTAAAGCCTAAGGAAATTAGATTTAAGGATTTTCTCAGAATAAATCATTTGACAAAAAAAAGTAAAATTTATCCGGGACAAAAGATAATTATTCCAAAAACTGCTGTAGTAAAAGAAAAGCTTGTTAGTAAAAAATTATTTAGAAAAAAACTAGAAAGAAAAATTATTTATAGTTTGTATAAATTATGAATTTTGAAAGAAGATGTGTTTATAATAAATAGATATTGAAGAGAAAAAGTTGTTTATATGTATTTTGTTCCTAAAGTCAATATAGAGATAGCTTCAAAATCTACTAAAATTTGACAAAATTTTGTTGGTGATTAAAATTAAATTAAATTTAGTTTTAATTTACTAAAACAAAAATAAAAAATGCTTAATAAAGAAATATTAAAAAGAGTAGAAGAAGGTAATATTGGATTTGACGAAGATTGAAAAGAATTTTGTTTTTCTAATGATAATTCTTCTGAAATAAAAGTAAGAATTCTTAATAAGGAAAAAGATGAAACTTTGCAACATTTTTTAAATGTTAAAATAAGGCCAGAGCTTGAAAGATTTAAAAAAGATATAGATAGTTTTGATGTGATTGAAAAGGATTGAAAATATTATCTAGTAAAAAAATCTAATAATAAAACAGAGATTTTGTATCAAATAAAAGGTATTGATGAAAAAGAGTTTAAAAAGCTAACAAAAGAACTTAATATTTTAAAATCAAAAATTAAATCTGAACTTTCTAGATTAAAAAAAGATGTGGAAAGGAAGCAGCCATATATATTCCTTACCAAGGAAGGTGTTAACATAGATGTAAAAAGTATGTCTTTAGAGGAATTATTTTCTTTTTTAAAAACAAATATTTTGGCTTACAAAGATATAGAGCCAATTTTGTTTAAAAAAATAGAAAGATTATATAATAAGTTATGATGGGATTGAGTGTATGAATACGCTTTAAGGATAAAACAAGAGAATAAAGATTTATATTATGAAATTATTAAATTTTTAGTTTTAAAAGTTTCAAACAAACAGCAATATGAAAAGATTATTTCTTTATCACCTGATGATTTATCTAATATTTTCAAAAGATTTACAATAGATAAAGAATTTATTAAATATTTTAGCGATATTTATGCAATAAAGAATTTTAATTGTAAAGGTAATATTTCTAAAGAAGATTGTCATATGATAGGAAGTTTTTATTTTTATATTAGACAAAAATATAATTTAGCTAACAATAATTACTTAGATGATATACTGTTGCATTTTGCTGAGACTCAACAAGGCAAAGTATTTATAAATCAATTGAGAGAAATTTTAAAAAATACAACAGATATAATGGATACTGATGATTTAATATGACGTAAGATTCATACAAAATGAGTAATTGGTGCTTTACAGGATTGGCTTAATCAATTTCCAGAGGGCAATCAAACTTTTAAAGAGATTGTTTTATTTGTTGCTCAAATTGCTCCTATATTTGCTTGAATCTATGCTTTAATAAAGTTAGTTACAAAGGGTAAATGGTGGGGATTAGGTTTGCTAGTAGAAGAGTTAATTTGACAAGCTACAAAGGGTATTTCTTTGATAGAAATTTTATGGAAATTTTATTATTGATGATTAGATGAGGAATTTAATAGATTAAAGTGAGCTAAAAAAAGTATAGAACTAACAAAAGCGGAAGAAGTATATAAAGAAATTTTATCATATCCAGCATTTGTTGATTTTATAATTTGAGATTTGAAAATAAAAGATATAAAGAAATTTTTTAAAATAGAAAATGGTAAATATCAAATTAAAAATTTTGATGAATTTTTGAAACAATTTCCTGTGGGAGATATAAGAAGAGAATTGTTATTGAAGTTTAAAGATCAGGTGTGAGTAAAATGATTAAATAAAATTTTTGATTTAGGATTGAATAGAATGGGTCTTTTACCTAACAAATTGGATGATATTATTTCAAAATATTGAGATAAAAAAATAGATGATTACTTTAACCAATATCAAGAAGAATTAAGAAAACAAATAAAAGAAAAACAAAAAGAAAAAAAAGATAGTCATATAAGTTGAAACGCAGTGCCTGCTGTTTGAGCTGCAGCTGTAATAGCAAATTCTTCAAAAAAAGAAAAGAAAGAAACAAATGATGATATTTCATCTTCTAAGAATCAATGAGTAATACACAAAAAAAAGAGAGAAAAATCTGAGGATACTGAAAAGTCAGTTAAATGAAGTGATAAAACTCCTAGAGTACAAGTAGTTTACTCTAAAGATAATAAAGAAGAAAAAGAGAATTTAGATTTGGTTGATAAAATAGATAACTTTTTGGATAACCTTACTCAATCATTGTTTTTTGAAAATTGATACGGAGGCTTTTATGTATTAGTCAGATGAATACAAACAGGTGCTGTTAAACCTGAGAATATTTTAGAATATAAGAGTTGGACGGAGTCTAAATGATTTTGGTGAAAATTTAACTACTTTTTAGAGTGACCTGCAAAAATAATAGATAAGTTTAATGGATTTAATAAATCTTTTGATGAAGCTACAAAAAAGTGACTGTATGATGTTATAAGCAAAGATTTAGAAGCTATAAATAGATGGTTAAAAACTAATAAAACTATTATAGAGCAGCATTGATCACAAATTGATAATTTAATAGCTAATATAAAAAGACAAAAAAAACTTTTAGAAGATATAAAACAAGCTATTGGGCAAAATGATATTACTAAACTTAATAGATTAGTAGAAGAATACACTCAAAATTTTGATAATTCTTTTAGAACTTGGTTTGAAAGGGTTTCTGACAGAGTACATAGATTATCTAGAGATGTAGAACAGAAAAAGAATATAAATTTGGAATGAACTTATAGACAAATAGAGAGAAAATTACAAAGTCATAATCTTAGTTTTTCAAAAGGAGATATTTTTGAAATTACTTTTTCTAATAATGAAAAAGTCGTTGTATGAGTCATAGATATAGATTCTAATACAGGTCAACCAATTTTTGGATTAGTTGAAAATGGTAAACTTACACATAAACCTGTTCCATTTAATATTAATAGTAGGGCTTGAAATAATCGTAGATTACCTAGATTTAAGTATTTAGGAAATTATTTTTTAGAATGATATATAGCAGCTCGTGATAAAGTAATAGAACATAAGATTTTATCTGCTGAAGAGCTTGATAAACAATATGAACAATTAAAACAAGAAAGAGAGCAAATTTTAAATGAAATAAAGAAAAAAGAGGAAGAATTGGCTAAAAAATATAATGGGAAAATACCAGAAAGTGAAAAGGAAGCGTTAAGGAAAGAATTAGTTCAAAAGATAACAGAATATAACAGTAAAATGGCAGCTTTAAATATACAATGAATAAGAGCTTTAGAAAGATTGCCTTGGTATGAGCAACGTAAAAGTAGATTTTTAGATATATTTAAAAATGTTAATAAATGAATAGGAGAAAAGATTAAAGAAAATAAATTTTGATCTAGAACTATTTTTTGAATTTGAATGGTCTCACTTTTATGGGCTTGAAAGGATGAAATATTAAATCATCCTTTTAGGGCAGGAGTAGATATAGGTGTAGGTTTCATACCATTAGCTGGAAATATTCGGGATTTATTCTGGGCAGCTAAGGGAGTAGATCCTGTTAATTGAGAAAAAATGCCTACTAGCGAGAGGATAATAAGAGGAATTTTTGCTATTCCTATAGTTGGTAATATGGCAAAAGTTGTCAAGATGGCAAAATATTGAAAAGAGGCTCATAGATTGGAAGAAGCTGTAAAAGATGCTAAGAATATAGATGAAATTACTGAAAAAATAACTAAGTTTGATAAGACAATAGAATTAATAAACAAAACTGCTAAATTTGCTCAAATTTGAACTAAATTAGTTACATATTCTTATATAGGAGTATCAGCAGCTTCTGCTATAGTAGATATGACAGATTTAGTTAAAAATGCTGTGCCCGAATTATGGTGATAGAGTATTTAAATAGATAAAAGTTTAACAATGAAAACTACTAATCTTCTCGAAAAAGAAAATAAAGAAATTTTAGATAAATTTGGTTCTCAGATAGAGGTATTGAAATCAAAACAAGAGCTTTCTCAAGAAGATAAAGAATTTTTGATCAAATCTATCAGAGTTTTAAAAGATATTTTTAAAGATTCAGAAGAACAAAAGGTATTAGATGCTATTTTTAATAAGTTGGAATCTAAACAAAGTTTAACTTTACAGGATTTTGAAAAAATAGATAAATTTGTTGTTTCTTTAAAAAATAAAGAAAAAGAAATATCGCAGATAGAATTACAAAGGCTAAGAGAGATTTTAGAATCAAAAAAAATCGTAAAAGAAGAACTTTCGGAAGTGAAGAAAAGGTTAGTTTCTAAAAATTTAAATATATCTGCGGAAAGATTAAAAAGATTAGAAGAATATAAAGATAAGATAGTAAATTATATTAAGCAATTTAAGAGTTTTCAAAAACAATATCCTTGGTGGTCAAAAGCAATGTTGACATATTTACCTACTAATTTTGTCAGTTTTTTTCACAATAAAAAAGAAGATAATGAAAGTTTAACTAAATTTTGAAAAATTTTTAATGAAATTAAAAAAATCTTAGAAACTATTGTAACAAGTATCTTATGATTTTTGTTTGATTTGTTTGCTCCAAAGGAATTAAAGGAGTTTGTTTCTAAAGTAAAAAAAGATTTTTCTAAATTATCTCAGGAAGACGTAGCTATTATTAGACAGTTTTTAATGAAAGATAAAGATTATATAAAAATTTTAAAAACTAATGAAGATTTGATAGATGATGTTAAAACAGAGATATGAGAAAACAAAGAGCAGATAGAAAAATATAAAGAAGTAATAATAAAAAATTTACAAAATAGATTAGCTAGTATGTTGTGAATTTATTCTAAGCAGGATAAAAAGAAATTAAAAGATATTTTAGAAAAATGGTGGGAAAAAGATATAGTTTCTAACAGACAAGAATTAAAAAATGTTTCAAAAGAAAATTTGGAAAAATTAAAAGCGTGAAATATAGAATCTATTTCTTTTGATAATCTATTTTATGAGATTTTGTGATTTTCGGGAATATCCTTTTTAAAACTTATGGTTAGACTTACAGATGCTGGATTGATGAAGCCAGGCCAGTTGGCTATAGAGTTATGAAAGATGGGGGTAGAAAAGTGAGTTAATATGGCCATAAATTCTTTTTTGTTTTTTCCTAAAGTAGCTACCTATATAATTAAAACTGATAAACTCTCTTTGGAAGATATTTATAATTTTGTTGTTGATAACGATAACTTGTCAGAACAAAGTAGAATGCTTTTATTAGTAGGTATATATAGAACTATTAATACTTGATGGTTTAGATATTTAGGATATTTAGCAAGTTTACCTTTTTATCCTTTATCTTTTGGAGCAAGTTTGTGAGAAAATGTGAAGAAAACTCATCTATTTTTTGAAGGTATTGCTTATAAAAATATAGAAAAACAACTTAAGTTGTTATCAGAGGTAGAGTCTAAAATTTTAAATATTTCAGAAAAAGATGGTATTTTTTCTCATTTATTAGAGGCGTTTAGACAGTATAAAAAGGCTATTTCGGTTAGTATTGCTTATCAGAAAGCGAAAAATTTAGACGAATTTAAAAATATATTGAAACAACATAATTTGTTAGAAGACAAAGAAGTGAAAAACCTATTAGAAGAATTAACTAACGATATTTTTAAAACGAAAAAAGGAAATAAAGTAATAGCTGATTTTATACATAAGATAAAATGATCTATTGAAAATTTTGACGATGTTTTTTGAAAGCAATGGATTCAGGAATTTAAAAAATATTTATGACCTTACTTCTGAAGAACAAGATTTTATGATGACACTTTATCACTTTTAAAAGAGTCGTTGGCTATTCAAGAGAGTTTGTATAATGAATGAAAATTAGGCAAAGTTTCAAAAAAGATAGAAGATTATATTAGAAGATTTAAATTTGGTGTTAAAATATCATGATTAACAGATACTAAGGATGCTTTACATTTTCAAGATGATATAAAGTCTTTTAAAGATTTTGTTGAAGATTTAAAGATTTTAGTTAAAGAATCCCCTCATCTTGCAAGATATATTTTTAGGACATTTCCTATTTGGATATTATCAAAAGATATTATCGATAAAATTAGAAGCTGAGATGGTGAAGTGAGAGACGTTATAGAAATAATGACAACTTTTATTCCTATCGTTTGACCTATTGTTTTTTTGTCAGAAGAGTGGGTAGATAAAGATTGACAATTAAAAAATGAAGCTGTATGAGTAGCTTTAGCTTGGATGGGTATAGATACATTTGTGTTAATAAATTCTGTAAAAAAAATAGAAGATTTATTAAGATTAATAACTCAACCTGTTGTAGATTTGTCTAGATGAGTTTTAACTGCATGACAAATTCTTGTGAGAGTATCTGGATTATGGAGAATAAAAATAATTGAGCCTAAAAAAATTGGTAGGATTGAGAAGATAGAAATTTTTATTAGACGTCTTTTAGAGAGTTGAAAATTTTGAGAGATTTTTAAAGGCAAAGTATGACGAATTGTAGCTGTATTAGCAATTTACTATGGTTCAAAGGAGATATACAATATTATATCAGAAAATTTAGAGAAAAATAGAGCTCTGATAGAAGTTAATTTAATGAAAGAAATAACTCAAAAAGCAGAGGATGGTACCGAAGCTATTAATCAGTATATTTTTGAAAATTGGTCTACTTTCGATATGCAAGAAAAGGAAATATTATTGGGGGCTTATATAGCTTATTATTTATGATTGTCTCCTTTTGAAGTGGAGGAATATATAAAAGATATAAAGTATGATGAAAATACTAATACCTTTAATGTATCTCTTACTGATAAAGCTAAAGATTTGAAAAATATAGATTTTAAAATAAGGATGGAAGATCTTTTACCAAGGATTAATATATTAGCTGATAAATTAGATATAAATGTTAAAATAACTTAGTCAATTTTTGACAGATTTCTAAAAATGATTAAAATATTATATATAATTCAATTTTAATTTTTAAAAATAAAAACAAAAATGGCAAAAGAGATTTTTAATCCAGATTGGCATTATACAAAGAAAGAAGTAAATGCATTTGTAGAAAAAGTTGAGGCTAAGCAAATTACTCAAAAAGAATTATCACAACTTAAGGAGTTTATATCGAAAGATATAAGATTAGCTAATGAAATCTATCTTTCTAGAGATTTTGAAAAAAAAGTAATACAAGATTTTATAAAGCAGCTTAAGTGAAAAAGAAAAGATTTATTTAATCAATTAATAGATTATAAGTTAGTATCTGTTGATTGAAAGCTTTTAGAGCCATGGAGTGGTTCTAAAGGAGTTAAATTTATACAGCTTATATTGGAGGCTTTATGATTTAAGTGATTAAATTGAAAATCTTTAACTGTAGATTGAGCTTTTTGACCTAACACAGTTTGGGCTCTTTTACAATATCAATTAAATAGCAGAGTTTATAAAAATACTTCATTGAATGATGTTATAACTTATATGGCTGGACAATGATATAATTTTGATGTAAAAGATTTATGAGATAATTTGGATGTTAAATGAAAGCCAGATGCTATAGCTAATGGAAGAACTTTATATGCTATGATGCAAGATTTGTTAAATGAAAAAGTTTCTTTTAATAAAGATAAGAAAAATAAGGGAAAAATTGAAGTATCTACAAATCAGAGACAGACTGAACAAAATACTTTAGAATCGATAGAAGTAAAATATTTAGTTGATGAGGTTTGATATGTAGAAAATGGAAGATATTATATTATTTGAAAAAATTGAGAACCTAGGCTCATAAATTTTAATGCCATCTCACCGGAGATAAAAGAAAAATTAAAAGATTATAAAGTTCTTTTAACACAAATTGATAGTTTATTATTTGTAATAGATGCCTTTAAAGAAAAATATAAAAATGATAAAAATAAATTGAGAATGTTGGAACAATTTGAAAAGAATATAAAAGAAATAAATTTATTTGATAAAGAAGCTAGAAAAAAAATTGTAGATATTGTAAACGAGTTGGCAGATAAAGTGGATTATCGTTTTGAATATGTTAAAAATTTATTATTTAACAATATAAATTATAAATCTACTGAAGATATTGAATATAATGCTTTATGGTTTGTAAGAGAAAAATTAGGTGAGTCAAGTGTAGTTTCTAGAAAGATAGTTAATGACTATTTTTATTTGACAGGTATTACTGAAAAAGAAATATGAGATATAACTTCTTTTATAATTAGTTGAAAAACAGAAAAAGCTAAGCAAGAGTTGAAAAATTTGTTGAAAGGAATTCTAAATAAAGATGATGTAGAAAAATTAATACAAGAAGTTTATGAGTTAGAGAGAAAATTGTTGGAGTATAAGGAAAATCATATAGAAGAGCTCAAAAAGCAAGCAGAAAAATTGTGATATGGTTTTGATGATTATGAAGTAATATTAAATAATATTTTTATAGCTAACAGTTTAAAATTTTTAATATTTAAGTATTGGTTAAAAGAAAAAGTAGGTGTTGGCTGACATATTCAAAAAGGGCATTTAGCTGATTTGGTTAGAACAGATAAATTGGATACACTATGAAATCACAAAAAAGTTTTAGAACTTTATTCAGATATTGAAGGATTAGGATGGCTTAATCCATCTGATAAGAATTTAGATCTATTTGGAGATATTTTACAAACAGCTTTGATAGAGTTAGCAGCTTTTGGTGCCGCTGCTGTTGGTGCTGAAGCTGTGGCTGCTTGATTAACTTGGATGAATGTAGCAAGATGGACAAGAAGAGGTGTAGAGGTCATAGAAGATATTAATAAACTTGGAAGAGCTGAAAGAATATTTGATGTTGTGGAAGTAGGTTGAAAATTTTATAGAGTTGGTAAATTAGGAAAGTTGTGATATAATCTTACAAGACTTTGAGTGAAAGGTGCTACTTTTTATGAAATAGCTAATGCTATTCAAAACAAAATTGAATGAAGAAATATTTTTGAAGGAGCTGGTGACTTAAAAGAGATAGGAAAAACTATTTTGATGTTCGCTGTTTTTGAAGGGTTAGGAAAATTGATAGAGCAAATACCTACGTTAAAAGTAAAAGAATGAGAAAACTTGTTAAAGAAAAGTTTTAAGGTTTCTAGTCAAATACTAATAGAAGGTATAGCTTTAGGTTGAGTATGAGGTGGAATAGATGTTGTATTAGGAGAATGAGAGTGGAATACTGAGATGTTTATTGAATGAATTATTATGGCTGCTTTGTTAAGATTAACAGGTCATATAAGTAACAAAGTAATGTTAAAGATTGAGTGAGATAAAATAAAAGTATTTGATATTACGAAGCCGATAGACAAAGTTTTAGAGTGATCTAGTAAAGTTGTAAATAAATGAAAGCAGACTTTTACTAAGTGAAAAGAAAAAGTTATAAATTGAGCAAAGAAAGTAAAAGATAAGGTCATATCTAAGTGATTAAAAAAGAAGGAAGTTAAAGAAAAAATCGAAAAGGAAAGACAATTTTTAAGTAGGTTATCTGAAAATAAAGAAAATTTAACGAAAAAGAGAATAGAAGAGATAAAAAAGCAGATTAATAGAACAGAAAAGGAGATAAAAGAGTTAGATAAATTTGAGGATCTAGTAAATCTTTACAGGAAAGATGTTTTGACTGATGAAACTGATTTAAAAGAGTTGGAATTATTATCTAGAAGATATAATATTGATTATAAAAGTGAGAAAGTATTAGATAAGATTAAGGCTAAAAAACAAAAGCTGGAAATTACTAAAAAACAACTTCAGAGTAGACTAGAAAAGTCTACAAAAATAAAAGAAAGATTAGAAAAATTTGAAAATAAATATAAGAAACTCCTTGAATTAAAGAAATTACAGGAAGAAATAGGTTCTTGAAAGTATACAGAGTCGGATATATGGAAGTTAATAAAATTAAGAAAAGAGTTATGACTTAAAGAAGATGTAGATTATAGTAAAAGATTAGATAATTTATTGCTTGAAACTAAGAAAAAGATTGATATGTATAAAAAATTAATAGAAAATAT
>Ga0256836_1001305_pt1 | contig 11087 bp, 9 predicted proteins | sample 4561380metaG_FD_185974 | JGI IMG/M metagenome (GOLD analysis project Ga0256836, IMG submission 185974) | Hydrothermal vent microbial communities from Guaymas Basin, Mexico - 4561-380 | ecosystem: Environmental > Aquatic > Marine > Hydrothermal vents | place: Mexico: Guaymas Basin | collected...
AATTTTATGGCATTTTGCCATATTTTTGAGCTATCTGCTATTTATTGATTATTATTCTTAAAGAAAAAGTGTACTGTTTATACTTTAATTGCCGTTATTATGACATTAATGATGTGTTAATTGTCATAAATCCATTAAAAGTGCATAACTTAACTTAAAATATGAGTAACGGCACTAATTTAAACAATCTGATTTTAAAAAATTCAATAGGTAACAAAAATTTTTATTCTATTTTCAACTACTTTCTCTTATATCGTTCCAACATACTTTCATTCCCACTTACTCCACCACTATGCACATAAAGAATTTTTTCAGTAGTCTGCTCAAGTAGGGTTAACCACATGGAAGGAGCATAAAGAAGATCAAACTCCACTCCAGCCTTTTTTGTTTTATGATAAATTTCTAAGAATTCTGGATAGAGTTTAGCAAAGTGATACTTTCTTTTTGGCTCTAAAATAGTAAGATTATTTGGAATAGTACCTAATGCTTGCATCTGCTCTTTTAAGTAGTCTGAATTTCCTATACATGGTATAGTATAAATTTTAAATTCAGGAAGTGCTTGTGCTAAAAAAAGTGCTGTTGTCCCTGTTCCAGAGGGAGTAGCAATAGCATCAATATCAAGATTAACAGATTTTATCTCCTCTGCCAAAACTTTTAAGCCCTCTTTAGCACTCCTATCTGCACCACCTTGGTCTACTATAAAAGTTCCTTCTTCAAGATTTAAACGCAAAGATACTATAAACTCTCTATATAAACTCTCTTCGAGCTCTTTATGTTGCATTCCTAAAGAGAGTGCATGAAAAAAGTTACCACACTCTTGTACTTTGAGCCTTTTACTTAAGGGTTTTGTATAGTAAACAAACTGCCACCCTTTTTGTTTACACATAGCAGCTATTGCTAGCATTGCATTTGACTGTGTTCCACCATACGAAATAATAGTATTAAGAGCATTTTTGGGTGTTTGAAGAAGAGTGTGAAGTTTACGATATTTGTTTCCTGCCAAGAAAGGGTCAAAAAGATCATCCCTCTTTATAAGGAACTCTCTCCCCTCTAAAATCATTTTAGAGATAGGAGTGATTGAAGGCATAGTAATTTTTTCTATTTTATAACTGCTTTTTTCTGAAGTGTATCCATCTTTTTCTTCATAACATCTTTAAATTTTTCCATTTTTAGACGTTGCTCAATAAAAGGTTTTACCTCTGCAAAACTTCTTGTTGCAGCACTTTTTTTCTCTTCTAAGTAGATAACATGATAACCAAACTGTGTTTTTACAGGTATGAGAGTCACACTCCCCTCTTTCATACTAAACACTTTATCATTAAAGGCAGGTACCATCTGTCCTTGAGTAAAGAAACCTAAATCCCCACCTTTTGGTCCACTTGGTCCTGTTGATTTCTCTTTAGCTAGAGCTTCAAATTTTTCTTTAAGTTTTGCACCACTTAAAGGTTTCAATTCTGCAATAATTTTTTTCGCTTCTGCTTCATCTTTTACTAAGATATGGCGAGCATGAACAGACTCTTTTTCATTAAACTCTTCTTTATTCTTGTTATAATAATCTTTTAGCTCTTTATCAGAAATTTTAATAGCATCAGCCTGTTTCTTCTGCCATACTTGAATAGCTAGCTCTTTTTTCATACGCTCTTCAAGTTTTTTATACTCATCTTTGTACTCTTTAGAATTTAAAATACCTGTTTTTTTTGCATCACCATAAATGATCTCTTTACCTATAAGTTGTTGTAATACTTGTTGTCTAAATTGAGCTTGCTTTTCAAGAGGTACTTGATTAAAACGACCCTGTGTCGCATTCATCAGTTCTCTATCAACATCTTCTTGAGAAATAGTAGTTCCATTTACTGTCACCAAAGTGTTTGCAGAAGCAACAACACCAGTGATTAAAAGGGCAGATAAAAATTTTGTAGCTAGTTTCATATATAATCCTTCTTTATTAATTAAGGAAAGTTTAATACGTATAAACTAATAGTTATTAAACAGCCTAATCTTATATACTGCCTTTAAGATATTTGTTTAAAATAAACTCTAGTTTTTCAAGTGTAAGCGGTTTTTCAAGGTAATTATCGAGACCATTTTTTATGAGATATTCTCTATCTCCTTCCATCGCCATAGCTGTCAATGCTACAATAGGTGTGATCTTATTGAGTCCCATACTCTCTTTAATCTCTTTAGTTGCATCTATACCATTTTTCTCTGGCATATCAATATCCATAAAGATAATGTCATATTTATACTTTGAACAACTATGCACACCCTCTACTCCATTTGAAGCAGTAGTTACATCTATGTTGTAATTTTCAAGTATTATTTTAATAAGTCTCTGGTTAATTAAGTTATCTTCTACAACAAGTGCACTTACTCGCTTTCCTATATTAAGCTTCGTTACAGCCAACTCTTGCGTTTGCATCTTATTTGAAGCGTAAAGATGTTTTGCCATATAACTTGGAAGCAGTGGTTTTCGTACAATTTTATCTATAAAAGTAGCTAATCTTGTTTGTAATTTTTCATTTTTATCTAAGAGTATCATAACAGGTACTCTTTTTTTATATGCTCCTAGTTTAAGAATCCACTCTGCATTCTTTTGATTTGCGACTATATACAGTGCATCTATTCCCTCATATACATTTGCATCCAACTGATTTGATTTTATAACATCTATTGCGAATGCACGTAAATAAATAGTTAAAAAGTTTGCCTCATCAACTCTACTCTGATCGAGGAGAAGAACCTTTACCTTTTTCTTTGGCATCATCTTATAATTTTGTCCCTGACTTTCATTAAAGTTAAGAACAAAGTTAATATATGTTCCCTCTTTCTCTTTCGAGTGAATTTTTAGTTTTGAGCCTAAAAGATTAACAAGTCCATTTGAGAGAGCGAGCCCTACACCTAAACGCTCATCTGCCTGATTTCCTGAAGTAAAAGGCTCATCTATATGTAAAAGTTGTTCAGCAGAGATACCCTTACCACTATCTTTAACACCAAAACCTATACTACAATCACCATTTTTTTGTCTCTTTAAAAGTTTTACTTCTAAGATGACTTTTCCACCTTTAGGAGTAAACTTAATAGCATTTTGAACAATAGAGAACATTATTTGTCTTATCTTTTTCAAATCTCCGACTAAAATATGAGGTAGCTTTGGATCTATAAAGCTTAAAACCTTTATGCCCTTTTCATACCCTGCTACACAAAAATGATATGCAAGTTTTTCCATTTCTGGCAAAATATTAAATTCACTACGACTCACTTCAAGTCTTCCACCCTGAAGCTGTGAGAGATCAAGAAGTATTTCAATGTTTGACATTAAGTTCTTAGAGGAGTTATGCACCATGTCTACATACTCTTTCTGCTGCTTATCCAGTTTTGTCTCTTGAATAAGTTCAATAAACCCTAAAATACCATTCATGGGTGTTCTAAATTCATGTCCAATATTTGCTAAAAATTTCCTCTTAAGGCTCTCTACCTCTTCTGTTTTTATCTCCGCATTATGAAGTGCAGTAACATCTTGAAGTTCTAAGGTATAAAAGTTTTTGTTTTTACTTGCAAGATAACAGCGTGCATTTATCTGAAGTATCTCTCCATTATCTGTACGTAAAACTACACGGTAACCATTTTTTTGATACTTTCGTATATAATCAAGCCAACTCTTATCTGACTCGGTAAATATCTCTTCACTTTCACTTATAAAAAGGTCTCTGATGCTTTCATGTTGTTTTTGAAACTCTGAAATATCTTTGAGGTTCATCTTTTTTAAAAAGGTTCTATTTGCCCCTATCCACCCTTCTCCCTGAAAATAGTAAAGCATAAGTGAATCTAAATTATCTATAATATCTTTAAAAAAGTCTCTATCTAACTCTGTTCGCGGTGTTAGTTTTTTATCTGTAAATCCTATATCTTTTACTGTTTTAGATGATGAAAAAAGTGAAAAAAAACCCATTATAATTCCCCATAAAATATGAAATATTTTGATTATATCATAAACAATGGTAAAATGTCTTTATGAATAAAAAGATTAAAAAAGCAACAAAAAAAGAGATTTTAGCGATACATAAACTTTTTGTAGAACGTTATGATGATGCAGTTACAGAATTAACATACAGGAGTGCTTATGAGTTAGTCGTAGCCGTAGCACTCTCAGCACAATGTACAGATAAAAGAGTAAATATTCTCACCCCTGCTCTTTTTGCAAAATACCCAACAACAAAAGAGTTAGCAGTGGCAGAACTTGATGATGTTAAGTCATTCATAAACTCCTGCTCCTTTTTTAATAACAAAGCAAAAAATATCATTTCAATGGCACAAAGAGTTGAAGAGGTCTACCATGGTGAGATTCCTATGGATGTGAAAGAGCTTCAAACCCTTGCTGGAGTTGGACAGAAAACAGCAAATGTTGTTATGATAGAGTACACGGGGGCAAATCTTATGGCTGTAGATACTCATGTTTTTCGTGTGGCACACCGCTTAGGTCTTAGCGATGATAAAACAGCCATTGCTACAGAAGCAACACTCGTTAAAAAATTTAAAAATAATCTGCATGCACTGCATCAAGGTATGGTACTCTTTGGGCGATACATTTGTAAAGCAAAAAATCCTGATTGTGAGCAGTGCTTTTTAACAGAGTACTGTAAAACAAAAGAGAGTTTCAAGGTTTAGGTATAGAATGTGCTTTAGTAAAAATATGATAAAATTATTACTCTTTATTACTTTTATAACTCTCTTTTTTAGTGGCTGTATTAACAAGCACGGCATCTCTTTAAAATGCTATAGTGAGTGTAAAGAGTACTATGATTTACAGGGGTATTACCATAAAGAGTGTGGCGATGATGATATGGTAACATACAAAGAGGGTGCACAGTTTTTAAAAGAGAGTGCACAGAGTATAAACGGCGAAGAGAAGCCGAAAGGAAATGTTTACTAAAGACTTACTTTACCGCTATAAAAGTTGCAAAATTAGCCCAGCGAAAAACTACTTCACAGTGAGAAAAACCAGAGTTAAGTGCCATTTTAATATTCTCCTCTTCACTATAAGGAACAAGAACATTCTCTAATGCCTCTCGTTTTTGCATAATCTCGTACTCCGAGTATCCCTGAGATTTTTTAAAGTCATAGTAGCACTCTATAAGATCTTTATTGAGTTTGGCTTCATGACTAATAACCTTTTCACTAAAGATAAAAATACCCTTTTTCTTCAAACTCAAAGCTATTTTTTTGACCAACTCTTCACGTACTAATGGGCGAATAAATTGTAGAGTATAGTTACTTATAAAAACATCTGCCTCTTTATACTTATACTCTAAAATATCTGCATTTATCACTTCTATATCTGCACCATATGCTTCACACTTACGTTTTGCCTGAGCGAGCATCGCCTCTGAATTATCTACTCCTACTAAGGAGGCATTAACTTTTAAACTTCTATGAATATTTAACAAAAGGGATGCGGTAGAGCACCCTAAATCATATACAGTTCCACCCTCTGACAAATTTTTATGTGTAAAAAATTGTGTAATGTTTTGACTCTCTTTATAAAATGGTACACTCCTCTCAAGCATATCATCAAAGACAGCGGCTACCTCTTCATCAAACTCAAACTGTTTCTTTATCGGTTTTGTAAATACTTTATCATTCATAATTTATCCTATAAGTGCAATTTTAACAAAAAATATATGATATAATTTATAAAATAAGAAATCTTCTAGGAAGAAACGATGAAAATCACCATAAGAGCCAAACTTTTTCTAATAACTGTTATTCCCCTTATTCCATTACTTTTTTTCTCATTTCATAATCTACTACAAAACAAAAAACTTATTGAGGCGAATTCTAAACAAATTGAGAGCTCCAAAGATACACAACTATTAAGCAACCTTATTTATGAAATTCAACTTGAACGTGGACTTTTTACTGCATATCTTAGCAAAATTGACTCAAACTACTTTAATAAAGAGTTAGATAAACAACTCGTTAAAAGTAATAAAATGATAGAAAAGTTTTTTAAGGCAATGAAAATTAAAAAATTTTCTTATAGTTCAGCAAAAATATACTCTCTTTTAAAAAGTACAGAAGGAGCCCTGAGTGAGATACAACTCATTCGAAAAAGTGCATATAAAAATGAAATTGACATACAGAGTCTCTTTAGTTACTATACAAATATAAATAATAACCTGCTTGAGTATATAAAAACACTAAAATTACACTCCAACAAAGAGAGTATCTATACAAACATCTACGCTATACAAAAGCTCCTTATTCTCCAAGAGTATGCGGGTCAAGAACGTGCTTTAATAGAAAGTATTACATATCAGCTTGATATTTCAAGAAAAGATTTAAAACTCTATTCGACATTAAACTTTATTCAAAATAAAGAGATTAATCATCTTAAATATATTTTTACAAAAACAAAGTATAAGAGAAGATTTGTAGAATTAAATGCAAAATATGACAACTCATTCTTAGCAGAAGCGCGAAAAGATATAGATGCTTATGAAGAGAAGCGAAACATCGCTACAAAGATCTTTCAACTCATAGGATTTGGAGGAATGATTCAACTTCATAAAAAATATCTGCTAACAAAAGATACAAAGTTACTTAAAAAAATCAAAATTCTTAAAGATAAATTTGACAACAGTGTTCGTAGATATAGTAAACTTGTAGACAAAAGATCAGTAGAGTACAACACACTTCAAGCACTGAAAAAGCATTTTGATAGACTACTTATAGAACCAAATCAAAAGCTTCAAATAAACACTATTTTAACTCTATACAAATATATCGAGCAACAGCATTTGTGTATTAATCCAACAAAGTGGTTTGAGATAACTTCCAATAGACTTGATGATATTCATATTTTAACTAATAATATTTTCAACTCTATTATCACAACAATGAAGCAAGATAGAGTAGTGCAGAACAGAGATCTTACTATTAAAATTGGATTAACATCTTTTATTATTATCTTTTTACTTATTGCTACTTACTTTCTCTCTAGTCGTATTGTCTCTAACATTAAAAACCTTCAGCGTGGACTCGATGATTTTTTTGAATTTCTAACCTTTAAAAAGAAACATGTAAGTAAAATAATTGTCAATGCAAATGATGAAATCTATGATATGGCGGAGCAGATAAATGCTCAAATATTAACAACACAAACTAATATAAAAGATGATTTAGACTTTATTCAAGAAGCAACACAAATTGTCCAAATGATGAAAGAGGGAGATTTCTCTAAAAAACTCTACTTTGAACCAAACAATCCCTCTTTAGCACAACTTAAAGATGTTCTTAATGAACTTATCAATATTATTACTACTAAAATAAAAGATCAAACTGATGAGCTCGAACGACTTAACAGTTCCCTTGAGAACAAGGTCTTTCATCAAACAAATGAGTTAATTCGACAAGTAGATGCACTCACACAAGCAAGAGATGCCGCTATTAAAGCTGAAATTGCTAAAGATGAGTTTCTTGCCAATATGTCACATGAAATTCGTACCCCACTCAATGCTATTTTAGGTTTTGTAACTATTTTAAAAAAAAGAATTACAGAAAAAAAATCCTTACAGTACCTCAACATCATAGATAATAGTGGAAAATCTTTACTAACAATTATTAATGATATTTTAGATTTTTCTAAAATCCAAAGTGGTAAGTTTACAATTACTACACATCCAGTAGAGCCACTCTCTGCATTTAGTAATACAGCACTTCTTTTTGCATCAAAAGCATATGAAAAAAATATTATTTACTCTGTTTACATCGATCCAAATATGCCACAAACTATAGATATAGACCTCGTACGTGTAAACCAAATTTTTTTAAATGTTCTCAGCAATGCTATAAAATTCACTCCTGAAAATGGGGAGATAAAAGTAAAAATCATCACACAAGAGAGTAATCTCATCATTAGTGTGCAAGATAGTGGTATAGGTATAGCCAAAGAGCATCACTCTAAAATCTTCTCTGCATTCGAACAAGCAGATGGTTCTACTACAAGAAAATATGGAGGTACAGGTCTTGGACTCTCTATCTCTTCTAAACTCGCAGCACTTATGGAGGGTAAACTAACACTCATAAGTGAAGAGAATCGCGGATCTATTTTTACACTTACACTTCCTATTAAAATTTTAAATCCAGAGCCTCTCTCTCTTATAGATCCACAAAAAATAAATAGATATACTTTTGCAATACTCAACAGTTCACATAACTCACCATCTCAAGCAATGCTTATAAAAAAATATCTTCAAGACTTTGGCATAGAAAATTTACTAGAGATAGATACATATCAAGAGTCTGGCTATGATGTACTCTTTTTCATCCCTGACGATGACTATAATGAAGAGATTGTTATGAACACAAGACCATCCATTGCTTTGTTAAGAACTTCCGCTATCAAACTTGCAAACTTACCACATATTGAAGCACTCTATGCTCCTTTTGTTCCCACTGCTATTGTTGAAGCTATTAATGATGTTGGGCTTGAAAATATTCGAATAGAGGAGAGCGAGAGTGAAGAACAAGAGAGTGAAGAGGTACAATACAGTGGCAATATTTTAGTTGCTGAGGATAATAAAACAAATCAGATGCTTATTAGCCTTATATTAGATGATTATGGCTTAGAGTATGAAATTGCAAACAATGGTGTAGAAGCAGTAAAAATGTTTAAAGAAAATAGCTACGACCTTGTTCTAATGGATGAAAATATGCCTGAACTCAACGGTATAGGAGCCATGCAACAGATAAAAGAGTACGAGAAGAATCGAGCACTTATTTTTACCCCTATCGTTGCACTTACTGCAAGTGTTTTAGATACAGACAAAGAGATGTTCTTACAAGCAGGAATGGATGGCTTTGTCGGTAAACCTATAGATACAGATGAGTTAGAAGTAGTTTTTAACAAATATTTACAAAAGGCATAACAGAATGAACATAGAAACTGAAACATGGATGATGATATTTTTTCTCCTCTCACTAGGCGCAAGTGTATGGAAAATTTCGGCTTTTTTACCAAATAAGACATTAGAAGATGATGACAAAACACAAGAGGCTAAACAGGCACTACGATATCTTATGCTTAAAATTATAGAGGAGAAAAAAGGAGAGATTCAGGCTCAAGAACTTTTTTTAGCAATGACAGAACATAGTGATTTTGACAGCAAGCTTTTTTGGCGTTTTAACCATAATAGGCTTAATCAACTTCTTAATGAATACTATGCAGAGAATGAAAAAATCTCCTCAATCAAAGAAATTTATGCCAAAAGATAAGCAAACTTTTGCACCCACTCTTTAAAAATTTCAGAGTGTTGCATATCTACCCCTGCACGTTGAAGGTCTTGTACTACCATTACAGAAAATTCACTCTGCATCTCTAAAGTGTACTTTAAAAGATTATTTAACCTTTTTTCATCTTGTAGTTTTAAATAAGCACTCACTAGACCACTACTAAGTGCATATAATACATCAACTTCTTCTCGTAATTCTCCCTCACCAGTCTCAAAAATCATCTCAATATTTGGAAGCTTTGCAGCAACTTTTGTAAACTGCAAAAAGCTTACTGCCACCTCTTTACCAACTGTTCCACTCAGTGTTTCTAAAAGAAGTGATTTATCTACCCCTGCATTTAAGACCTTACCTACATACTCCCATGAACGAGGTGTTGCAAAACTTTTACTATCGCTCTTCACATCAAAGGTAAAAAGGTGTTCGTTTTTGTAAGATATATAGGCAATAATTTTTTCATCCAGCTCACTTCTATATGCCCACTCTCTCCAAGCATTAACATCTACTTCAAGCTCAAAATGAACAAAGCGATTTGCAAGTGGAGCAGGCATTCTATAGGTAAGTCCTCTATCTCCCTCACGGTTTCCAGCAGCCACAATAGCCCAACCTTTAGGAAGTTCATACTCTCCAACTCTTCTATCAAGAATTAACTGATAGGCTGAAGATTGTACAGACGGTGCGGCAGCGTTTAATTCATCTAAAAAGAGTATTCCCTCTCCATCTTGAGGTAAAAAAGCAGGTGGTGCCCAGAGAGCTGTATGACTCTCTTTGTCATAAAAAGGTATTCCTTTTAGGTCTGTTGGATCCATAAGTGCCAAACGTAAGTCCACAAACCCTATACCCTTACTCTCTGCTATCTGTTTTACTATAGAGGATTTTCCAATCCCAGGTGCACCCCATAAAAAGGTAGGCACTTTTTGTGCAACAAGTGCACTCAAACTTTGTGTTAAATCTTTTGCATTCATCTTATACTAACCATCCTATATTTTCACTCTGTATATGCTTTCCAAATGCACTATTTGTTTTTACGTACCGTTCATATCGACTATCAAGTTGTAACTGGTAAAGTATCTCTACTGGTGTCGCTTCATTTTGGGCTAAAGACTCAAAATATACACCATTTTCATAAGCACTTTCCAAAAGGGACACAGGCATACGGCAGTTAGAATAAAGAGAAGTAAGTATCTCTGCATCCTTAAACTCTAAAAGTCTCTCTATGCTTTTTTGTGTTAATTTTTTATTTTCACTCAGTGCTCTATTTACTTCACTGTTTTCTAAATCAAGTAACTTATTTTGCATAACTTCACTCAATGTCTCATTCAGGGCTAAAGCTTCTTTATAGCTAAAAAGAAGTTGAAATTTTTTGGCATCTAAGAAAATGTTAATTGCCATACTCTGAGCCAGCCTTTTATCTTTAAGAAATGCTTCTATAATAGAGATTTTAAGATATCTATTGCAAGTGAGTGCTTCATTTATCTCTTCATTATTTTTATGGAAAAACCGCTCCTGCATCTCAGCATCACAATACTCACTTCTCAAAATTGTTGAGACTATTTTAGGGTGTATTTTTATAGGTTGCAGTGATACAATAGCATTTAAAAGCTCAGTGCTTTTTGTTTGTGAAACAAGATGAATAAATCCGGTAGTAGAGTACTGCACATTATGATTTCTCTCTATATTTTCATAAAAACGGGAAATAAATGCTGCACTTACATCTCGGTTATCATCATTTTCAAAAAAATCTTCACCACTCCAAGAGTACATTCTTATTAGTTTAAAAAAGAGAGTATCAGGAAGAA
>Ga0256836_1001306_pt1 | contig 11079 bp, 9 predicted proteins | sample 4561380metaG_FD_185974 | JGI IMG/M metagenome (GOLD analysis project Ga0256836, IMG submission 185974) | Hydrothermal vent microbial communities from Guaymas Basin, Mexico - 4561-380 | ecosystem: Environmental > Aquatic > Marine > Hydrothermal vents | place: Mexico: Guaymas Basin | collected...
GTAAGGGACTTCAAGCTTGACCTGAAGAACAACGAGTTTGAGGTTGTTCTGGCCGTTGAGGTAAAGCCGGAAATCGAGATTAAGCCTGAAGACTACAGAGGAATAAAGGTTAAGAAGACAAAGAGGGGCATAACCGAGAAAGAAGTAGAGAAGGTTATAGAAGGACTCAGAAATCAGTCGGCAACATGGAAGGAAGTTGAGAGAGAAGCAAAGGAAGGCGATCTGGTGGAGATTGAGTACGAAACCGAAGTTGAAGGGGAAGAAAAGCCTTTTACCGGTTCTGTTGCCGTCGTCCTCGGTGAAAACCAGCTCTGGCCGGAAGTTGAAGAAAAAGTAATCGGAAAGAAGGCCGGGGAAGAAGGAGAGGTTGAGTTTACCGCTCCCGATGACAAGGAAAAGTACGGGGAACAGGTAGCCGGAAAGAAGGTTAAAGTAAAGTTCAAGGTTAAGTCCGTTAAGGAGAAGGAGCTTCCCGAAGTAAACGATGAGTTTGCCAAGAAGCTGGGCTTTGAAAACCTTGAGGAAATGAAGAAAAAGATACTCGAAGACCTCACAACGGCCGAGGAGATAAGGGAGCAGGAAGAGGTCGAAGATCAGATAGTGGAGGAACTCCTTAAGAAAGTGAACGTTCCCGTACCTCCTTCAATGCTCGACCTCGAAATAAGAGCGCAGGCGGAGAACCAGATAAGGAGGCTTGCACAGTTCGGCGTAAACGTTCAGCAGCTCAACCCTCAGGCAATAATCGAAATGGTTCGCCCGACCGCAGAAAAGACGGTTAAAGTGAAGTTACTTCTTGAGAAAGTAGCCGAACTTGAGGGAATCGAAGTTACAGAGGAAGACCTGGAGAAGGAAATAGAGAAGCTGGCAGAGGCTGCTTTTAACGGAGATACCGTAGAGGCAAGAAAATCCTTAGAGGAGAGAAACCTCATCCCGCTGATAAAGCAGGATATCCTTAGGCAGAAAGCCCTCGACAGGCTCATAGAACTTGCCGAAATAGAAGAGGTCGAAGAAAAGGGGCAGGAAGGCTAAACCTGTCCCTTAAAGTACTTATCATACCTGTAGCGGAACTCCCTGAAAGAAAGGCCGAGGAGTTCCGCAGCCCTTTTCTTCTTTCCGCCCGCAACCTCAAGAGCAGAAAGAATATATTTTTTCTCAAGCTCTTCCAGAATTTCCTTCAAGTTCACTCCCTGAGGCGGTATTTCTACCCTATCACGGTTAAGCCCTGCAGGCTCGGGGGAATAACCTTGACCGAGGATACCGTCCGAGGAAAGGATAACCTCTCTCTCCACAATGTTCTTCAGCTCCCTTACGTTTCCTTCCAGGGGAAGACTCATCAGGTAATTAATAAACCCTTTCGAAATCCTCTTAAACTCCTTGCCGTACTTCCTTGAAAACTCCTCAGCAAAGAACTCCACAAGGATTGGAATGTCTTCCTTCCTTTCTCTCAAGGGCGGGACTTCTATTACTATCGTTGAAAGCCTGTAATAGAGATCCTCACGAAAGTTTCCCTTGGCAATCTCAGCCTTAAGATCTTTATTCGTTGCAGCAACAACTCTAACATCAACTTCTTTTTCCCCGGTTGCCCCCAAAGGTATAAACCTGCGGGTTTCCAAAAACCTCAGGAGCTTTGCCTGAAGGGGAAGGGGCATATCACCTATTTCGTCCAAAAAGAGAGTACCTCCGTCGGCCTGCTCTATCAGCCCCTTCTTATCCGAAACAGCCCCCGTAAAGGCTCCCCTTTTATAACCGAAAAGTTCGCTCTCGAGAAGCTCGGGCGGAAGGGCAGCACAGTTTATTGCAACGAAGGGTTTACCTTTTCTCGGACTAAGCCTGTGAATCGCCCTTGCCACAACTTCCTTTCCCGAACCGCTTTCCCCGAGTATGAGAACGTTAACGTCGTAGGGTGCTACTTTCCTTATCGTTTCTTTCAGCTTCTCCAGCTTTTCAGACCTTCCGATAAGGCCGGGCACGTCTTCTTTCCCGGGACTTAACTTCTTCTTAAGCCCTATCTTTTCCGTAACGTTCCTCAGCAGTATTCTCAAGTCCTCCAGGTCAAAGGGCTTCTCAACGTAGTCGTAAACACCGAGTTCAAAGGATTCCTTAACCGTTTCGGTAGAAGCATAGGCGGTTATTATTATGACTTCCGTTTCCGGAGACTCCCTCTTTACACGCCTAACAAACTCCATTCCGGAACCGTCGGGAAGTCTGAGGTCAACAAGGGCAAGGTCAAAACTCCGGCCTTCTTCGAGCTTTTCAAAAGCTTCTTTCAGGGAATAAACAGCTTCCGCCTTGTAGTTAAACTCCCCAAGGAGTATCTGAAGAATCTCGGATATTGAAGGTTCATCTTCCAGAATTAACGCCCTCATTCCCATCCCTTTCAGCAGGTAATCTAAGGACAAATTTTGCTCCCCCCAGAGGGCTGTCAACAACATAAACGAAACCGCCGTTCTCTATTGCAAACTTCCTGACTATCGAAAGTCCGAGTCCGGTTCCTCCCTGTCTCCTCGAGTAAAACGGCTCAAAAACCCTGTTTGACTCCTCCGGCCTCACGCCGGGCCCGTCATCCTCAACCACGATTTCTACCCAGTCGTTCTTCTTCTTTACCGTTACCCTTACGAAACTCCTTGCCCACTGGAAAGCATTCCTTACAAGGTTTTCGACTGCCGTCCTGAATCCCTTGAAATCAACAAAAAGGTAAACATCATCCCCGTCAACGCTCCACATCTTTCCCGGAACGGAAGCAGATGAGACAACTTCCTCAACTAAAGACTTTACAGAAACTCTCTTCTTCTCACCGACAGAAGTCCTGGCAAGGTTAAGGAAGTCCTTAATTATCGAATCAAGCCTGTCAACTTCCTTAAAGATAATTTCAAAAATCCTGTCATTTCCTTTCCCTTCCTTCAGAAGCCCCACAGCCCCCTTAATCGAAGCAAGCGGGTTTTTCAGCTCGTGGGCAAGGTCTGCGCTTATCTCGTAAAGTCTGCGGTAGAAAGCCACTTCCTCTTTTTCCTTCTCGAGAGATCTAATGTAGAGTTCCTGATACTCAAGCCTTTTCCTGAGCTTAGAAGCGGCAAGCATCATAAGGAGGAGGGCAATCGTGTTGAAGACAAACTGAAGAAATAGATCGATTGAAATGGAATCTCCGAACTGGAGAAGGTAAACGAGTTGAGCTGTTACCGCAACCGCAGATACCAGGTAACCGTAACGGGACTGCAGGAAAAAAGCCGAAAAGAAAACGGGAAAAAGGGCAAATATGGCAAAGAAGCTGTAAGAAAAAGCTCCTATAAAAGCAAGAAGGTAGAGGAAAAGCTCGTCAAGGAGAAATTCAAAAACAGTGGGCTTCCTTGAAGAAAGCAGGATAAAGAAACCGACAACGGAATAGAGGACGATCAAGTAGAGGGAACTCCTGCTAAACTGTCCGACGTGCAGTGAGTCAAGCGAAAACATAAGAACGAGAAGGCCGACGGCGAAAGAAAACCGTCCGACCTTATATATGAGGTAAAACTTATCGTAGAACTGAAACCCCTTCTCAGCATTCACCGGAAAGCTTCTTCTCAAGCGCAGTTTCGTAAAGCCTTTTCATTTCCGAGACCGAAAGGTTCACAAGCTCTTTGCCTTTGTGGAGGATGACTCCCCTGCCGTCGTCCGTCACCTTGCCTATAACCTTAGCGGGAACAGTTCTCTCTTCAAAGAACTTCAAAACATCTTCCAGCTTCTCGGGCGAAACCGAAATAACAACGCGACTCTGGTCTTCTCCGAAAAGGAGAAAGTCGCTTCTTATTTCATCATCAAACTCTACCCTAAAGCCCAGCTCCCTTTCAAAAGAGGATTCAAACAGGTTAACCGCAATACCCCCTTCGGATACATCGTGAGCGTGCTTAATAAGACCTGCCTCTATGGACTCGACAAGCGCCCTCTGAAGCGTTTTCTCAAACCTCAGGTCTATCTCCTGTCCCCTACCGGCTATGTCACCGGTTACAAGTTTCTGGTATTCAGAACCGCTAACGTTACCCCTGCTTTCACCCAAGAGTATCAAGAGATCCCCCGAATCCTTGAAGAAAGACGTCATCCTCTTCTCAACATCTTTAAGAACACCCACGCAGACAACGGTAGGAGTCGGGTAAACAGCCCTCTTTCCTTCCTCCGTCACCGTTTCGTTGTAGAAGCTGACGTTACCGCTAACAACGGGGGTTTCAAGGACGCTGCAGGCATCGGCCATCCCGTCCGTGGCCTTTACAAACTGCCACATTATCTCCGGATCCTCGGGGCTTCCGAAATTGAGGCAGTCAGTTATTGCCCTCGGAACAGCTCCGGAACAGGCCACGTTCCTTGCCGCCTCGGCAACTGCTATCTTACCCCCCTCGTAAGGGTTCAAGTAGCAGTAACGGGAATTGCAGTCGGAACTAATGGCAATTCCCCTGCGGCTTTCTTTAACCCTGAGAACTGCAGCATCGGAACCGGGATAAACAACGGTGTTTATCTGAACCATGTGGTCATACTGCTCCCAGATCCACCTCTTACTGGCTATTGTCGGAGATGTCAGTAAATCCTTTACTACTTGGTTGTAATCCTCGGGCTCGGGTATGGAGTTCTGATCGTAGCTTTCGTTCTCCTTTATGTAAGAGGGGATTCTAAAAGGCCTGTAGTAAACAGGAGCTTCATCGGTTAAGGCCTTAACGGGAAGCTCTGCAACCTTTTCTCCGTGCCAGTACAGCCTTAAAACCGGCTCTTCTATGACCTCTCCGATTACACAGGCATCAAGCTCCCACCGCCTGAAAACCTCCATAATTTCCTCTTCCTTCCCCTTCTCACAGACAACCAGCATCCTCTCCTGAGACTCTGAAAGCATTATTTCGTAAGGCGTCATCCCTTCTTCCCTTGTCGGAACCTTATCAAGGTAAAGGACAACGCCCACGCCTCCCCTTGAGGCCATCTCGACAGAAGAGGAAGTAAGTCCCGCAGCACCCATATCCTGAATGGCGACAATTCCTTCCTTTTCCATCGCCTCAAGGCAGGCCTCTATCAGAAGCTTCTCCATAAAAGGATCTCCCACCTGCACATTTACCTTCTTTTCAACCTCTTCTTCGGAAGAAAACTCCTCAGAGGCCATGGTGGCTCCGTGAATCCCGTCCCTTCCGGTTTTTGCACCGACGTAAATCACGGGATTCCCGACTCCCGCAGCCCTTGCGTAAAAGATCTTATCCTTCTTAACTATCCCGAGGGCAAAGGCATTGACAAGAGGATTAGTCTGGTAGCAGGAATCAAAGTAAACCTCACCCCCCACGGTAGGAACGCCGACGCAGTTCCCGTAATGGCTTATTCCCGAAACAACTCCCTTGGCAACGTAGCGCATTTTCGGGTCATTAAGCTCTCCAAACCTCAAGGAATCCATACAGGCAACAGGCCTTGCCCCCATTGTAAAAACGTCCCTAAGTATACCGCCGACTCCCGTGGCAGCACCGTGGAAAGGCTCAATGAAGGAGGGATGGTTGTGGGACTCCACTTTAAAGGCAGCACATATCCCTTTTTCCTCATCCACCTCTATTATTCCGGCGTTCTCCCCCGGCCCCTGAACTACCCAGGGAGCTTCGGTCGGAAACTTCTTTAAGTGAGGCCTTGACGACTTGTAAGAACAGTGCTCAGACCACATTGCCGAGAATATGCCCAGTTCCACCAGATTTGGCTCTCTGCCGAGAAGCTTAACTATTTTCTGGTACTCTTCCCACGTAACATGTTGCTCTATTACTTTCCTGTCCATTTCAGTCTCCTCGGGTTACAGTTCAGGTTGTAGTGAAATTTTAAATAAAAAAGGCGGGCTTTTGCCCGCCTTAAAAGAAATGAAATTCAAGTGTTGAATGCTATTCCTGATTGTCATTAATCTTCACACAAGAACTCTTATCCACGGGTTTGTAAATTTTGAACATAGGAGTATCATTTTTGTAAATTTCAAAGCTATAGTAAACTGTTCCATTCGTTCCAACGATCTCCGCAGAGGTAATGTCAAATTTCTCGGTTGTTGAGTTGGAAAAATAGATAGTATTGCCGCCTACAGTAAAGTTTGCCATCTTTTGAGTTCCGTCGGAATCAACTAAGTCTATCTCATTTCCGTTCAAAAACATGCAAAGTTCCGGACGGAAGTTATTCAATCCTGCTGTGTAGTCGTAAACAGCCACATATTTGTTGTTAAGCTCGGAGGCATTAACAGTTTCTGGACTATCGGAAGTTATAACGACATCCCCTTCATCATCTTCAGGTCCAACAGCCATTATGGAATTGCTGACGTACTTAACTATATCAGTCGCATTATCCGCTTCCACGATTATTATCCTATCCTTTTCTTCTTTAAAAGTACCGTTACTGTCCCAACTTGAATCCGAACAATTAAGAAGCTTATAGCCTATAACAATATTATCTTTATCCGTTAATGCTTCCAATGTACAGCTTTCAGTACCCTCCTCGTGAGTTATATAAACAGTATTTCCGCTGTTTTCAGTCACAAACCTCAGAACCTTATCCAGAGGTTTTTCTCCACTACTGCTGATTTCAGCACTCTCTCCGGTTTCTGAAGCACAGTCATCTACATTGAAATTCTCCCAGCTTCCATAGGGCAAGTTTTCTTTAATACAAATGATATGTTCGTCTGGGTTGAAATGATAATCGTCGTTTTCATCCTCAAAAACTGCAATTTGGTATACAGTATCATTTGTAAAATCGCCCGCATACCCATGCATTACACACTTATCTCCAAACTCACCGTTTTCAGATATCTTACAAACTATACCTCCCCACTTTCCTTCAACTTGTTCAATTTCAGGAGTTATTCTAACTTTCCAGTTTTCTGTTATAGCAGAGTTTGTTATTACTTTCCCATGAATAAACCAACTGAAATCTTCCGGCTCCGGAGAAGTTTCTTCAACACACATATTGTCATCCCAACTAGAATTACCATTTACGTTCGTGAATTCAATAACGCCAGTTCCTTCTTCATCCCGATAACGAATAGCAGTGGCGTTTACCACTTCCAACTGTGTTTCGCCTTCAGCAAAAACCTTACCGTCCTTAACCCGGAGTCTTTCCCAGCTGCAGTCATTGTACTCTGGATCATCGCAATTTATGAGAGCAACTTCCAGCGGATTCCTCGAATTAACAACGGCAGTACAAGCAACTGTTTCGTTTTCAGTAAAATCACGGATATATACACGCTTACCGTTATACTCCTGGAATGTAGCTACGATCTTTGCCAATTCAGAGTAAGCATCTTCTTTACCGACGTAAGCACAAAGTGTAGAGTTTCTCCCAACTCCAAGAGTATTATTATCCACTATTACTCTATAACAAGCATGAGACTCATCAGCTTCCTGAATTCTAAATATATTGCCATCTTCATCAACTACTTTTACGTAATCCCCACCGGAAATTTTTTCCCAAGTTTCATCGTTCCAGGTTGAGTTGGAGCAATCTACATATTTAAACTTCGAAGGATCATTAGGATTTACTATAAGTCGACAAGTAACTCCCACAGGAGTTATTAGAACAGATCTTCCCGTAGCTTTCGATACCCATTCCTCAAATTGCCAAAGCGTAAATTTCGCTAAGTTCATAGAATACTTAACCGGTTTGTCTCCAATCTTGATAGTATCATTTTCAAGCTCAATAGTATCCTCAATCTCTTCTCCATCCTCCGTCTTCTTCTTAACGGTAACCGTAACGGTAGGCTGTTTCGCTAATAAATCAACAAGAGGACGGGATTCATCCAATTCAATTTCAACTTTCGAAAGGTTAACGACTTCTGCTTCTCCTGAAGTATCATTGCCAACAGCATGAATAAAAGCAGCAATTTTATTGGCAAGAGCAGGATTTCCTTCAGCTAACGATATCGGAGTTACCGGAACAAATGTAGAAGTTGCATTTACCTCTCCCAGAGGAGCTTCACCCACTTTAATTATCAACGTAGCCGGAAGCTTGTTAACATTAATCCTAAATATTCCGTTACTGTTTGTCGTTACGCAGTTTTCAGTCCCATTCACACAAACTCTGGCCCCGGCAACCTTACTAGCTTCGACTGTTCCAACCACCGTCTGAGCAGAAGAAAGATTTTCATCTCCGCTTCCGCTACCACATCCGTAGCCGGAAATACCCAACGACGCTAAAACTGCCAAAAACGATAGGATTCTAAGCTTTCCTTTCATACTCTAACCCCCTACATATGATATGCTCTAAAGTTCAAATCGTCCGGGTCAATTCACACCTTAAAAACTCCAAAGTCCAAATAGATACAAACAATGGATAAAGGTAAACGGCCAAGTTCCAAAAAAGCACAACACTTCTTGTATCCACCAATGTTACCAAAAATTCCCTTAACCACTGTATTGTTAAAGAGCGATATTCTAATTCTAAGAAAGTTTTTCTTCCTCCCTTTAAATCTTCAATTTCCAAACCCATCCGGCAATCTATTTTCCTACTACTACTTCTTTATTCATGTTTTAAACCCGGCTTCGGTTCTTCTTGAGGGAAATTATAACAATTCCTAATCCTAATTGAAATGTTTTTCTACTAGACTATCTTTCTATCAGTATAAAGCAATTAGAAAATTGTGACAAACAGGAGGGAGCGATGGCAGCAGTAGTAGGTTTCGCAAAGCTCGAAGCGCTCATGAGAAAAGCAGCAGGCCTTGACATCGACAAGAACAAGGCCAAGGAAATTACCGACATCGTCGAGAAGAAGCTTTACGACCTGCTCCTTATCGGAGAAAGGAACGCCAAGTACAACGGCAGGGAGGTAATCTGGGAGTGTGACATACCCCTCACAAAGGGGTTCTTGGAGTCCATTCACAAGTTTAAAGAACTTGAAGAAGAACTGCCCCTCCAGGACGTTTTGGACTTCCTTGCAACCATGCCTCCCCTCAAGTACCCGCTCGAAGCGGAGCTTGAGAAGAAACTGCCGGAGATTGTAGGAACGCTCCTTTACATCCTTGCAAGGATAATGAAAGAGGTTGATCCGGGTTGCAGACAGCCTTCTTCCGAAGATATAGAGAGGGCAGGTAAAATCCTCGACCTAACTATGTAACAGGGGAGGTAGCTCCTCCCCATTCATATTTCGGGGAAAGAATGGAAAAGTTAAGTTTAAAGATGACCCTGAGAGAGTGCCTGGAGAAATTCCCTCAGCTTGAGGATACTCTTTATCGACTCATAGAAGAATGCGTATACTGCGAGGGCTTCAAAGACGAACCACTGGAAGAAGTGTTTAAAGCCCACAAACTCAATCCCGAAACTGCCCTAAAAGAACTCCTTAAGGAGCTTGAAAAATGACGGAGTTCCCCTATTACAGTGCCGTTAGAAACGTAGCAGAACTTATGTGCTGCAGCGCCATAACTGCTCCCAAGGGAAGGGGCGTTAACCTGCTCTACACCAAGATATTCGAAGGAGAAGAAAAAAACAAAGTAGCAGAACTAATGGAGGAGATCGGGAAAAGCAAAGGGATAAAGTTCTTTGTGAGAGATGCAAAAAATGTAAGGGAAGCGTTACTGGTCGTTTTTATAGGAACTGAAGTAAAGCCCCGCGGGGTGCCGTTTTGCGGTTTCTGCGGGTTTGAGGACTGCGAAAAATCGGCAGCTGCCGGAGCTTACTGTGCCTATGCCGTCGGAGACTTGGGAATAGCGATAGGATCGGCTGTTAAAATTGCATCAAGCAATTCAATTGACAACAGAATAATGTTTTCTTTCGGAAAAGCTGCAATAGTCGGCGGATTTGTGCCCGAAAAGGTTAAACTCGGCTACGGCATTCCGCTATCCGTTACGGGGAAAAATATCTTCTTCGACAGGAAGGCCTGATGGAAAACCTGGCCTGGGTAGTTGTTCCCTCCGGGGACGGCATAACTACCGTAACATCTACCGTTTCGGCTGTTGCCGAAAACAGGAACATCATCAGGAAACGCCCCTGCTGGATACACCTGAGAAAACTGGACGAAACTGCCGAAGAGGTTCTCCGAGAAGAATTCAAAATCAACGACCTCTCCATAGAGGACTGCAGAACTGAAGCCCGTTCAAAGGTTGAAGCCTTTGAAGAGTACATCTTCATCCTCGTGGTTTACTACGACGGCGGGATCAGCAGGCAGAAGAAGCTCTGCATATTTTGGGGAAAAGAATTCCTATTATCCATCGGAAGCAGAAGGCTATTCGAAGAGGCCAAAAGGGAACTTTCCCTCGAGGAGAAGCCGTTTGAGGGGGGAACTGAGAAGCTACTCTGGATTATAAAAAGCATAATAGTCGAGAAATTTAAAAAAGTAACGGATATACTTGAAGAGCAGGCAGATGAGATTGAAGCTCAAGTTTTTAAAAGACAGAGCCCGGAGCTACTCGAGGACATCTCAGACCTCTCGTATGAAATCCTGATGCTCAGGAGGAGCTTAAAGCAGTTCAGAGACAGCCTGAAATTCCTCCTTTCCTATTCGCCTAAACTCGTAAATCCCGAAAATATCCACTACTTCAGGGATTTACTGGACGAAGTAAGCGTACTATACGACAGAGCAGAAACCCTTCACGAGTTTATCCAAAACGTCCTGAATGTCTTCTCCTCCCTCATTAACTTCAAGCTAAACGACATAATGAAAACCTTAACAATTTTCGTAACGATTCTCTCGCCCCTTACTTTCATCACCGGCTACTACGGAATGAACGTAGAAAACCTCCCCTTTGCTTCAAAGCCCTACGGCGTAATACTGATAAGCCTATTTATGCTTCTGATAACCGCTGCCTTTCTTTACTACTTCAAGAAAAAGCGCTGGGTATAAATCAGTATACTTTAACTTTCTCCCTCGAGAATTATCTTCTCCGCTTTGCTTAGAAGATTTGAAAGCGATTCTTTAAGCTCCTCGGGAGATTTTCTATACTGTTTTTGCTTTCCAAAAGCACAGTGGTCTATATCGTTTCGGAATTTTCCAACACTGTCTTTACCCTGAGGCTGTTTGAAAATTGCCAGCATCATAAAAAAAGCCTATCCTCTCCGGTATGAAAGGAAAGAAACTCAACTTCCGGCAAGTACTCAAATTCACACAAAACTACATGCACCGGAGAGGACAGGC
>Ga0256836_1001309_pt1 | contig 11070 bp, 11 predicted proteins | sample 4561380metaG_FD_185974 | JGI IMG/M metagenome (GOLD analysis project Ga0256836, IMG submission 185974) | Hydrothermal vent microbial communities from Guaymas Basin, Mexico - 4561-380 | ecosystem: Environmental > Aquatic > Marine > Hydrothermal vents | place: Mexico: Guaymas Basin | collected...
CTATAGAAAAAGCAGCCCCTTCGCCTTGAACAAGTACATCATAAATATCTATTTCCAAGAGCCTGTAACGTGAATTTGCTACGCGCAACATATCTTGCAATGCCGCTCCGGTTTGTGAGGTAATAAGAGCGATACGAGATGGGAATTTTGGCAGTTCTTTTTTTCTTTCAGGGCTGAAATAGCCTTGAGCAGAGAGTTTTTGTTTCAACTGTTCATATGCCAAAGCCAAAGCACCCTGTCCTGCAGGTTCAATGGAAAAACAGTTTATTTGGTAACTTCCACGGGGTTTGTAGAGTGTTACAGCGCCGTCAATAATAACCTTCATCCCCTCTTCAAGGCGAAATCTCAATTTTGACGCATTTCCACGAAACATTACACAGCTTACAGCCGAGTCTTTGTCTTTGAGGGTAAAATAGATGTGTCCCGAGTTATGAAAAGTAATACGAGAGAGTTCTCCTTCAACAAAAACACGCTCAAAAGTGCTTTCAAGAACAGTTTTTATCTGTTCGTTGAGTGCAGAGACACTAAGAGTATGCATAAATTTTACTACTTTTTACGTGCGATGATGAGTGTTGATATATCCATAGAAAAGCTTTGTGTGTGCAGCATTTCAAAGCCTGCATTTTCTAGCTCTTTTTGCATGCCTTGTATAGTTACAAAACTTTCTATAGAATCCGGAAGATAGGTGTAGGCTTCTAGATTTTTAGAAATGGCAGCACCCACATAAGGGAGTATTCTATGCATGTAAATATCACGGATTTTTTTGAGAATATTTTTATTTTCATCTTTCATAAATTCAAGTATTACGACAAGTCCGTCTTTTTTGAGGACTCTGTTGAATTCATCAAAGGCTTCTTGACGTTCAACAACATTACGAATACCGTAGGTAATACTTAAAAAATCTGCACTTGCATCTTCAAGCGGAATTTCGGTTGCTTTGGCAATATGATAGGCAAAATCAGGAAATTTCTTGCGTGCAACATCAACCATACCGTTAGATGGGTCAACACCGACAAACTCGGCTATTTGCACATCAGCTTTTTGTGCCTGTTTTTGCCAAAATCCCATCATATCACCGGTACCGCAAGCAACATCTACAATTTTATCAATACTTTTTTTTCCGTAATAATCAAATGACAAATCACATGCTTTTTTACGCCATGAAATATCTACACCCATACTCATTACGCGATTTGCCGTGTCATACGTTGATGCGATATCATCAAACATAGAGACGATTTTTTCTTGTTTTACGTCACCTTTTTGGTCTAAAATGCTCATAAATTTATATCCTTCTTTTCATCCACATTATTATATCTTCCTCTTCTTTGCTTGCATTTAAAATGTCAAATTTATCTTCAATGTTTTTAAATCCCTCATGCCCGCCAAAAGCAGGAGCAAGGTAGCATAGGTAATAATCAACGACATCACGACTCAGTTCATACATTTTTGCGCTCCCCTCAATCATAATGTTCTTATAGTTTTTTAAAAGTGAAAAATCACTTGCTATGGTTACTTTTCTATTTTCTACGTTAAAAAGAGGGATTGTTCTGTCAAAATCTTTCTCCCGTGAAAATATTAAAATATCGGGAGCTTTTCCTTGTACCAATCTTGCATCAAGTGTCGGTCTGTCAGTTCGGACGGTATTGCCTCCTATGACAAGCAAATCACATACATTTCTCATAGCATGCACATTTTTTCTTGATTTTTTTGAGCTTATAATTCCGGCATCACTTGTACCATTGAGTCTTTGTGCCCATTTAAAAAAGACAAAACTTTCTTTCATAAATTTTAAAAACGGGAAAAGTAAATCTTCACATTTTTGTTTCTCTACATGTAACGTTACATGTAACCCGCTATTTAGCAAGATATCCTTGCCTTTGGCCGCAACGACATTTAAATCTTCTACACCTATATAGAGGTTTTTAATACCAAGCCGTGCTATTAAATTTGCACAAGAGGGTGTTTTTCCTACGTGAGAACAAGGCTCCAGTGTTGAGTAAAGAGAGCAATTTTTAAACATATTATTATGATTTTGCAGTAAAAAAGTATGAATTTCTTCAGAATTATGAAGTTTGAGTATTTCTTTGTTTTGAGTAAGTTTGTAATATGCAGATTTTAAAGCGTTCACTTCGGCATGCGGTTTGCCTGCACAATGATGTGCTTCAACGGCCAAAAGTTCACTCTTCTCCCCTGTTACGGTACAACCGACTGCAGGATTTGGATAAGTCAAACCTTGATATTTCCATGCCTCCTCAATTGCGAGGTTCATGTAAAAATTATGATTTATTTCCATTCAAAGTAAGTTTTTGCTTTTTTTACTGCGTTGAAATCAATTTCTTCTGTTTGACCTTCTTTTTCTATAAAAAGTTTATTTCCATCAACTTTGACAAGCTTGCCTTTAACTTTTTCTTTTTCGTTTAAAAGTAAAGAGACATTTTCACCTACTGATTTTTTAAAATTATCTAATGTTGTCAGTTTTCTCTCAATGCCTGGACTTCCAACTTCTAGCCTATATTCGCCAGAAACAGGCGGTGTTACATCCAACAAAGGAGAAATCAAATGCGTTAATTCAACACAAGCATCAAGACTCACACCTTTTCGTTTCCCATCTTCAACTTCAGGAGAAATAACACTCACACGAAAAATTGTTTCATCATTTTCATTTACAATAACCGTATCATAAAGTTCCAAATCAACTGACTTCACTATAGATGCTATATCACTCTGTAAACTCATGACTCTTCTCCTTCAGGCTTTTTAGCTATTTTTTTAAATAAGTCTTCAATATTTTGCGATTTTTTTAACTGCTCGTCAAATTCAAATGCCAGTTTTGGACATCTGTACCAGCCTTGGTCCTTCAAACAAAAGTCTTCTACCAACGGACGTGCTTTTCGTAACTGTTTTAAATAGGTTCTTTTTTCTTCTTCACTAAAATTACTCGGGTCAATATAGACTTTTGCGTCACTTCTACCACGCGAACACTTTACTTCAATCACACTTAGTTCATGTAAGCGATTATCATTGAGCTGGCTGAGTGCTTCGGGAATAAGTTCAGCTAAAAGAGCTTCCGTTCTTTTTAGCTTTATTTGTGCTTCATTCATTTATTTTCTTTACAGAGATACTTTTTGCTCAACTTTTTTAAATGTTTCAATTACATCACCGACTTTTACATCATCATAGTTAGATATAATTACACCACACTCATAACCGTTTCCAATCTCTTCGACATCATCTTTAAAGCGTTTAAGTGATACAAGTTCGCCCTCGTACGCAACAACACCCTCTCGAATAACACGAACAAGTCCGCCGCGAATAAGTCTGCCGTCTACAACAAGACATCCCGCAACCATACCTTTTGGTGATTTAAAGACATCTTTGACTTCTGCCTGACCTGTATTTTCTTCCGTAAATTTCGGTGCCATCATACCAGTTAACATTCCAGTCATATCATCAAGCAGCTGATAAATTATAGAGTATGTTCTAATATCTACATTTCTTTGTTTTGCAAGTGCTTTGACCGAACCTGTTGGACGTACATTAAATCCAAGAAGTACACAGTTTTCAGAGTTACTCACCAGTTCTACATCGCTCTCTGTAATTCCACCAACGCCGCTTGAAATAACATCAATTTTCACTTCATCGTTTCTCAGCTCAGTCAATGAGCTTCTAATTGCTTCAAGTGAACCGTGAACATCAGTTTTAAGAACCACTTTAAGAGATTTAAGTTTGCCTTCTGCAATCATAGAAGTCATATCTTCTAACGTTGACTTCGTAGATTTCGAAAGTTCTTTGTTTCTTTCGTATTCATAACGTTTATGTGCGTACTCTTTTGCTTCTTTATCGCTGTTCATTGCCATCATAATTTCACCTGCAGCAGGCACTTCATTAAGTCCTACTACAACAGATGTATGTGATGGTCCGACGGCTTTAATTTGTTTGCCATTTTCATTGACTAGTGCTTTTACACGACCGTATGAACTACCACACACAACATTGTCACCCACTTTTAGTGTACCATTTTGTACAATTACAGTTGCAACAGGACCGCGACCTTTTTCCAAAGATGACTCAACAACTGCAGCTTTTGCAGGTGCTTCAGGATTTGCTTTAAGTTCAAGTACTTCTGCAGTTAAAAGAATATTTTCCAATAATTCATCAATACCCATACCCGTTTTTGCAGAAACAGGAACAAATTCTACATCCCCGCCCCAATCAACAGGAGAAATACCATGTTCTGCCATTTGGCCTTTTACTAAATCCGGATTTGCAGTCTCTTTATCCATCTTATTCAATGCAACGATAATCGGTGCACCTGACTCTTTTGCAATATTTATTACTTCAAGCGTTTGCGGTTTTACACCGTCATCTGCGGCAACAACAATAACAACAACATCTGTAATATCTGTACCACGTTGACGCATTGAACTAAATGCAGCATGACCCGGAGTATCTATAAATGTAATAGCTTTATTATTTTGTTCAATTGTATATGCACCAATATGCTGTGTAATTCCACCAGCTTCACCCTCTGTAACTTTTGCTTTTCTAATGGCATCAAGTAGTGAAGTTTTACCATGATCAACATGACCCATAATTGTTATAATAGGTGGTCTCTCAACAGCATTTGGATCTTCAGTGTCAGCTTCTGTGACATAATTAAAGTCATCTTTAGGATCAACAATAGTGACTTCAACACCAAATTCTTCAGAAAGAATTTCAATTTCATCGGCACCCAAAAAGTCATTTTTCGTCATCATCATACCAAGATCAAAAAGAACTTTTATAATATCTGACATCGGTCGTTTTAATTTTTCTGCAAACTCGTATACACGAATATCTTCAGGAATCTCTACATGTGTTACAACTTCATCTTCATGTGTTACTTTAGCATATTTTTTTCTTTTGTCACGAGAAACTTTTCTACCACGCGGTGCTTGCTTTTTATTTGCATTTCTACCTGCCGGCTTTGGTGCTCTTGGTTTTCTTGGTTCTTCTGGAGCTATTGGAGCACGTTCAGTTGAGTTCAAATCTAAAAGAGTTACCTGATCATCCATATCCATAGACACGTCAGACAATGAACCACCAAATATATCAAGCTTTTTCCCCTGATCTTTCTTTGATGTTGGTGATTGTCTAGTTGTTGATTTCTTTTTCTTTGATAATTCTTCAAGAGCTTCAGCACTCATCTTTCCATATGATGAAACAGATGCTTGTTTTTGAGGAATAGAATAGTTCTCCTCAACTTTTGGCTTTTTCTTTTTAACGATCTTTAATCCTGATCTTTTAATAGCAGGTCTCATAGTAGGCTGTACAACTTTTAGTGTACTTTTTGCAGTTTCTTTTTTAGGTGCTTCGGGAGCAGAAACATCTTCTTCTTTTGTTTCAACTTTAGGAGCTTTTGTTTCTTGTTTTTCTTCTGCTTCAGGTTGCGCTTCCTCTTTTTTTGCAGGAGCTTCTTCTGTTGCTTTAACTGCCTCTTCTACATCTGTTTTTGTTTCTTCAGGAGTATCATCGTTCACTTTTTTAGATGTCTTTTTTACAACTTTAGGTTTTTGCACCTCAGCACTCTCATTACCATTCATTATATAATTTGCTATGCTTTCTGCTTGTTCCATCGTCACTACACTTTGTGCAGATTTTACTTCAAGACCCATTTTTTTTGCTTTATCTAAAACATCTTTAGAAGCTATTCCTAGCTCTTTTGCAATTTCGTGTACTCTAACTTTTTCTATCATCAGTGATGATCTCCTTTAGTTTATTCATAAGTTTATCTTTATCTGAGCTTCTGCATTGACGCATTAACGCTCTGATGAGTTTTTTATCTTCTTTTAGACAACTTTGACATAAATAAAAACTTCTTCCAATCCCGTCAAATGATGTCAATTCACCATTAAGACACTGAAGTCTTAATAGATTATATTGCGGTTCTCTTGTTCTGCAAGAAACACACATTCTAGTTGGTTGATGAAATTTTTTTGCCATTATATCTAAATCTTACTTTATTTAATAGGGCTTATCGCTCTATTATTAAGCCATCGTTGTCAAAATCCAAAACTTTTACACCAAAGTCAGGAAATTTTTGCTTCATTCTATTTGCAATCATCGCCGAATCATCATCATAAACAAGTGAGAAAAATGTAGAACCGCTTCCTGAAAGTGTACTCATTAAAGCACCACTTTCGTACGCAACCTTTTGAACACTAAAAAGTTCCGGCAGTGTTTTCATTCTTGCTTTTTGATGAAACCTGTCTTGTGCGGCAAGTTTTAACATTTCCCAATCTTCATTAAAGAATGCTGCTACTGTTAGTGCAGTATGAGAAAGATTATAAACTGCATTTTCTTTAGAATATGATTTTGGCAGAACTGTTCTAGACTTTGAAGTGTTCATCTGTTTATTTGGAATAACTACTACCGCTTTGAGATAATCGGGAAGATGTTTTTTCTGAGAGAAAACTTTATTTTTTTCAATAGTAGCCGCATTGAATCCACCCATAACAGCAGGTGTAATGTTGTCAGGATGCGATTCATATACTAAAGCATGATTTAATATTCTACGTTTGCTAACACGAATGCCGGCCGCTTCATGTGCCGAAGCGATAGCTGAGACTATAACGGCAGAAGAACTTCCAAGACCGCGGGACATTGGAATCTGGTTATAAAAAGTAAACTTGAAATTTTGTTTATTTTTTGTCAATCTTGAATAATGCTCATTAAAAATACTGATAAAAAGGTTGTTCCCTTTTAATCTTGGATTATTTTCACCCTCGCCTTTAATGCTTACACTAAAAAATTTCGATGGATGAAACTCAACTCTATTTCTTAAATCTACTGCTAAACCTAAAGTATCAAAACCTGGTCCTAGATTTGCAGACGTTGCCGGTACGCTTATTGTCACTGATTTTCCTATCCGACAGCACCTATCATGTATAGCGGTGTCGTATTTGTACTAAACTCGTTATAATCCAACACATCCGGCAGTATAAAATCCGTCTGCGGTGCTGTTTCTATTTTTTGAGTTTTTATCTCTTGATTTATTTTAACAAAGTATAGCTTTCCAATCGCTTTGATGGGTTGATTTTTATTAAAATAAAAAGCATCCGTCGCAAAAAGAGGAATTTTTTTTAAAATACTTAAAGATTTCAAAAATATATAGGCAACTTTAATTGCCATAAAACTTCCCGGTCCTTTTGCATAAAAAAGTTTCTCTGCATCATATCTTTTTAATATGTCTTTAAAAATCAAAGGTAATATATCGGAACTTCTTTCATCACTTACTATTGTTTCAATGAGCCTGCCATCTTCATAAATACCGATTTTTATCGGTGAAGTCAGCGTTATGCATAAAACATCGACCTTAGGCATATGCTTTTTCTAACTCTCTGGTCTTTTCACCGACAAGCTCAATCACTTCATAATTATCTGCATCCTTTAGTAACTCAAGCGTCAACTTATGATTTAAATCATGACTTCCCGCCAATGCTTCATAATTGCCTATGAAATTCATCCCTATCAGACTCATATCACCGATTGCATCCAAAATTTTATGTCGTACAAATTCATCACTAAAACGTAGTCCTTCAGGATTTAATATTTTTTTATCATCCAAGACTACTGCATTTTCCAAAGAACCTCCAAGCGCAAGCCCTTTTGAACGTAAATACTGCACTTCATGTAAAAATCCGAATGTTCTAGCCCTCGATATCTCATTTTTGTAGCTCTCTTTGGTAAATTTCAGAACATACGCCTGCTTTTGAATGACAGGATGAGGAAATTTAATAGTAAAATCATAATTTAAATCAGGTGAAGGTGAAAGTTTTACATACTTTTCTCCCTCTTTTATCTCTACCTCTTTTTTAATCATCATCACTTTTTTAGGTATATCTAATTCTTGTATGCCTGCCTCATCTAAAAGCATACAGAAACTTGCACTGCTCCCGTCCATAACAGGGACTTCATCAGCATCAACAATAACACGAAGATTATCAATCCCATACGCATACACGGCTGATAAAAGATGCTCAATTGTAGAAATCACATGGTTATCTTTACCTATAACCGTTGCCATTTTTGTATCGACAACATTCTCAGGAATCAGAGGAATAGAAACATCCACATCACTTCGGTAAAAAACGATACCGCTGTTTGATTCTAAAGGTTCCAATTTTAATCGTACAGGAGAACCTTTATGTAAGCCTATTCCAACAAGTTCAACGCTTTTTTTAATTGTTGTCTGATACATCTGTTATCCTTTATTTGCCGTCAATAATTTTTTTAGCACTCTTAATAATATCATTAATGTTAAGTTTTATCCACTGCTTATCCATCCACTCTTGAGGACGCACTTCAACACCTTGGACTAACACACCAAAATGCAAATGGTCTCCCATAGCGTATCCGGTTTTTCCTGTTTTTGCGATAACAGAGTTCGGTGCCACCTCATCGCCTGCTGCAACTTCTAAACTTGAACAATGTCCATAAAGTGTATATAAACCTAAACCGTGTGAAATAATAGGAGAATTTCCATACAATCCATTATAATCCGCGAAGATCACACTTCCGCCGTTTTGTGTTTTTATAGGCGCCATAGCATGACTCGCCATATCTAAACCCAGATGATATGCTTCACTGACAAATTTCCCCTTATAATAATATTTTCTATGATCTCCAAAATATGCAACTACCTGTCCATTTTTCAGAGGATACATTTTTTTCATTTTAAAATCACTTATCATCTCATCAGGTACATCTGAGGTAAGTTTATGAATCAATGCTTCATTCTTTGCCCGTACATCTTCATTAATTATTTTAAATCTCTCCAGTGGAACTTCTATTCCCTGTGTCTCATCAAACTGTTCAGCCAGTTCGGCAATTTTTCCATTTAAAAATTTATCAGAAAGTGTAATTTTTGAAAGTCTGTATGTTTTGTTTTTTAAATATAGTGGAACATACGATTTTGTCATATTTCCTGCAGCATCATTTACTACAACTGTCGCTTTAAAGCTTTTATCCTGCACAGGCCACGCAAGTAAAGCTATATAATACCCCTCTTTATAAAAAGGTTCAACCTTAAAATGTTTGTTGTGATTTGATTCTATATATAACTCTTTTAAATTTTCATCTTCTGCTTTAAAAATAACGAGGGCAGAACCTCCACGAGATATTTTGTATGAATTGTTAACAATACTAACCTGAGGTCTTTTCTTATCAATTTTAAGTTTAAAAGATTTCAGTGCTACATTGCCATTGAGAAAATTCCATTTACTAGCATCCTGTGCCTGTAGAATAATTTCAATATCTTTATCTTTAATTGTATATGCACCACGTGGCGGTTGTAATTCCAGTTTGATTACTTTTTGAGGAGCAAGCAGTCGATTATATAGCAGTTCACTATCACCGCTTTTCGTTCGCATTATCACTTTATATGATTTTATCCCGCTGTCATCAACTATTTTTAACTGTAGTGGCTTTTTAAGATTCCAGTAACCGTTCGTTTGTAGTGTAATTACAGGTGCATTACGCTCAAATGTTGCAGAAAAATAAACATATAATCCAACTCCTACAAATAATGTCATTAAAAACAATGCACCAAATGAAGATTTATTTCTCTTGTTTCTCAAATTATATTTCCTTTATTGATTTTAAAATTTTGTTGTTATCATCACTTTTATAAAGCCTGACTTCTTTTACATGTACCATTTTAAGTAGTTCTTTTTGTATTTTTTCTACATCTTTTAATCTTGCGCCTGTACTTTTTAAATCTTCATCTGTTATATACATATGTACCACTTGTCCATTAGAACTTTGCACCATGTTTTTATACATCAAAGACTTCAAACGAAACAGCGCCAGCGACTCTCTTTTTTGCAGAAACTCTTTACATGTAAGGTGCTGTGCTTTACATTCTATCAGTTCACTAGCAACAGCAAAAGCTGTACCATTACATGTAACACCTAAAAAGCCTTCTGTAAATTCTAAAAGCCCTGCAAAGAGCGATGTCGCCATCTTTTGATTTATTGCTACACCATTACTTTTAAATGCTTCAAAAAGTGCAATAGAATCAGCCTGCGATTCAATGACTAAATCACACGAAGCAGGAAGCTTTTCTCTTTGCTTTGCATACCAAGGTAAAAAGGAAAACTTCGTATCAATTACTTCTGTTACGACTAAAGAAACTTTTTTATGTTTACTCAATATATAAGAATACAGGGCACTCGCGTTTGCAAATGAGTTGGCATCAGTCCTAATTACAATATGTTTTGCATTGTCTATATCATTAAAAGCTATCAAATATCTACTTTTTTAAATCAAATTATATACTATTTTTTATTCATCTTGTAAACATATGCCAAAACTTCAGCTACTGCGCTAAACAATGCTTCAGGTATGGGCTTGTCCACGTCAACTTCTTTATAAAGACTTCTTGCCAAAGGAGGATTTTGCACAATATGTACATTATTTTCTCTGGCAATCTTTTTAATCTGCTGGGCTATGTTATCCATCCCTTTTGCAACAACCAAAGGTGCATGGGATTTTGCTTCATCATATTTTATGGCAACGGCATAGTGTGTAGGATTCGTTATAACAACATCCGCATTAGGTACTTCTGCCATCATTCTTTTACGGGAGGCTTCCATTTGAATTTGTCGAATTTTCGATTTAATGAGAGGATCACCTTCCATATTTTTCATCTCATCCTTAATCTCTTGTTTTGACATTTTCAACCCGTCAAAATACTGTTTTCTTACAATAATTACATCTATAATTGCGAAAATAAAAATGATAAAAAGCATTACAAAAGCAATAATCATCATTTTATCTTTGAGCCATATCAATTGATCATGCAACCCAAAAAGTGCAACTGTTGGTAGTTCTTCAATAAAATAAAAGAAAAATATGAAACCAACACCCAAGGTTGTAAAAGATTTCAGCGTTACTTTAACACCTTCAATTAATTTTTTTAAGGAAAAAAGATTTTTTGTTCCTTTAATAGGATCAATCTTTTTAAAATCCGGCATAATGGCTTTTGTAGTAAATAAAAATCCAAATTGTGCCAATGCAGCAATAACA
>Ga0256836_1001313_pt1 | contig 11061 bp, 12 predicted proteins | sample 4561380metaG_FD_185974 | JGI IMG/M metagenome (GOLD analysis project Ga0256836, IMG submission 185974) | Hydrothermal vent microbial communities from Guaymas Basin, Mexico - 4561-380 | ecosystem: Environmental > Aquatic > Marine > Hydrothermal vents | place: Mexico: Guaymas Basin | collected...
CTTTTATTATTTATATATATTTAAGTTATAATTGTATTATGTATACCTTTATTTTCAAATTAATTTGTTATTTTTATACACTTTATATGATAATATAAAATAATAAAGGATGATTTTACAGTCCATTCCCCCACATTTGCTTTTTATTTAAAAAAGTATCGTATTTAAGGGGTTTATTCAAGGATAAATAAAAAGTTATACGACTTTTTATACGAGTTAAACTATTTATACTGATTATCAAACCATTGCTCCACTTCTTCAACATTATATGTAATTTTTCCACCCTCTACCTTTTGATGGTATGGTAAAGGGTTATGTATTCTTCCTCGATAATTTTGCTGTGAAGTTTTAGAAACATTATAAATTTCAGCAAATTCTTTCACTGATATATTTTTCTTTGATTGTATTTTAATCATTTGCTTTTCAATTTCTAAAATTTCTTTATATCGTTCTTCTTGTTTCAATAACTTATTTAATTTCACAAGAGGAATATCATATTTATTTGTGGTTATGTTGTTTAACCTATCTTTTTCTTCATAATCATATTTGCTTGTATATACATTTTCATTATCATATATCTCTTTATTTCTATACTCTAATATATGATTTATAACTTCTTTGATTTCTGATATATCTTTTTTATTCATTTTTAAAACTTACCTAACTTAAATTTAATGATACAGATATAAGAAGTATCAAAAATCTCGACTTAGAGATTTTATAACTTAAATAAAGTAATATTAGCCGTATCACTTCTAATCTGTATCAACGGAAACCCCTACAAGAATTTCACAACTAAATTATACTATTTATTCTCATTCCTTATTAGTTTCTTCAAGTATTTTATTAACTTGATTAAAATTATTCAAATAAACGACTATTCTTGCGGAACTGCTAATGATAGTATTTCAAATAATCAACTTATCTATAACTCACTAATCAGCAGTCATAACTTTAACCTCGTAGAGTTATATATTTTTTTGAAAATGTGTGTAGATTTTTCTACACGACTTTTTTTGTCTTACTTTTTTAGGATAAAAAAAGTAGGGTAATATCTAATAATTTTAATATTTCAATCAATTACATTCATTCAGTAGAATTTTGATTATTTAATATGTTTCTATCTTGAATATAGGTATCAACAGTATTTTTAAAAGTCAATTCCATATCTTCAATATTTTGAGTTTCAAAAGTTATAATATCATTCATATTTTCTAATTTACCAAAATAAACTTTATCTTCATTAGAGTATTGAATAATTGCTGTATAACCCTTATATGATAGTTTTTTATTCATTTTTAAAACTTACCTAACTTAAATTTAATGATACAGATATAAGAAGTATCAAAAATCTCGACTTAGAGATTTTATAACTTAAACAAAGTAATATTAGCCGTATCACTTCTAATCTGTATCAATGGAAACCCCTACAAGAATTTCACAACTAAATTATACTATTTATTCTCATTCCTTATTCGTTTTTTATACATATTTAATAATTTTTTATATTTTGTATCTAATAATTGATATTCATTTTCTAAAATCTTAATAGTTTTTATTAAATCTGTTTCTTCATTCATTGTCTATGTCCTGTTGAATGTGATTGATTATTATCTTCTTCTTTATCTTTATCAAAATTTATTTCTAATGATTTTGTGTCTAATGGTTCTATAATCAACCTTGGTTCTTTACTCTCTGTTGGTTCTTCTAATATTATTCTGTCTTTATTGAATAATTCTTCAATTCTTTTATCATCTTCTTTATTCAATTTTGAAATTAAATTATTATCATATTCATTGATAAGTTTGATATCATATTCTAAATCACTTACTTTCTCTCTAAATTCATTTGTTGTGTCTTGTAATTTATTAACTGTATTTTTTAAACCATTATTTAAGTCAGAACTTCTTATAAATATTGATTTAATCTTACTTTTAAATCTTTCAAATTTACTTTTCCATTTATCAACTTCATTTTCTAATCTTGATTTATCTTTTTGAAGTGTTGATATTGTTGTATCTTTATTATCAATAATATTATTTAATTTATAAATTTCTTGATTATGTTCAGTTTGTAAATTACTTACTTTCTCTTTATGATTATTTTCTGATGCTGTGATAGAATTTTTATGATTATATTCAAGTGTTGATATTGTTGATTTATATGTATCTTCAACTTTCTCAACTTGTTCAGCAATTACACTTTTAACATTATCTTTTAATGTCGTATGTTCTTCGACTTCTTCATTAAATTTCTTCTGTAAATCTCCCATTTGGTTTTTGATTTCTAAAACTTTATTATCTGATTCTGTTTGTATTCTCTCTTTAATTACTTTAATATCGTTATCATACATATCAACTTTTAAAAATTTTCTAACTTCTTTAATCATTTGTGATTTCATTTTATCTTTATCAACAAATTTATAATTATAATTATCTGTATTATCAACAACTTTTCTAACAACTGATTTTATTTGTTTCTCCATCCCCTCCTTAGATACTTTCTTTCTATCTTCTTTAAGTTTTTGAATACTTATGTCAATTTTTGATTCTTCTTCTTTCTTTTGAATAATTTTAAGTGTAATTTCTTCAAGTTCTTCAACTTTTAAATCATTTTTACCTTTAAGTTCATTTTCTCTGATCTGTTCTTGTGATAGATAATCAACTTGACTTTCTAATTCAACAACTTCATTTGATAATTCCTCTTTAACTTCTTTAAATTGTTCAATTTCACTTAATTTCTCACTATGTTCAGTCTTAATATCTTCAACAATATTTTCTTTAAATTCTTCCAGCATCTTCTTTTCTTGTTCAATTTCTTTCTGTTCTTGTTCAATTTGTTCTTTTTCAAAATTTTGCCCATTGTAATATCTATCATTGGAAGTTTGTTTTTTATCATTTTCAATTTGGGCTTTCTCTTCTGGTGTTCTTACTACAAAACCTTGTTTGGCATTTAATTCGTGTTTATGTAATAGTTCTTTATTTATATCTTCATATATGAAATCTTGTAATAATTTCCCTTGTTCTCTTATTTCTTTTCTTCCTTGAAATCTTTTATATTTAATAATTTCCTTTTCAACTCCATTAACAACAACTTTTTCAACTCCATCTTCTTTATATTGTCCTATTTTCTTTGTGATAGCATATTCTTTCCATCCTTTCGATTGAAGATATGATTTAATAAGTTCGTGTTGTTGTCTGTAATAATCAAATTTTCCCGTTTCTTGGTTTTTAGTATCAACAAATACATGAGAATGTTGTCCTATAAGTTTTCGTTCATATCCCTCTTCTTGGTTATGTTTATACTTTTCTTTGTGAAGTTCGTCATTATGTGCAGCAGCAACAACGATATTGTATTGAGGGAAATATTTTTTATAAAAATCTTTATTGTATTCCATAAATTCTTCACTCTTTATCTTTGAAACTTCGTTATGTAATGGTATTCTTATAACCATTTCAACAAATTCAGTCCTTGTGTGTTTGTTTGGGTCATAAGATAATTTACTTGCTTCACTTCTACTTTTAGCATTTCCTATTTTCTCAATAACTCCAATATATTTATGTAAATTCTTTTCAACTGCCTTTTTAGTGTCAAGAGTTTTAAAATGATTTATTAAATTATCTTTATTATCTTCATTTGGTGTTTCAGTAAATTTGTTTAATAGTTTTTTAAACTCTTTATCTTGAATATTAGTATTCAAATATTTTAATGACTTGCTTCTCATTTGTGAATCTTTTGGATCTATTTTATTATTTGGTAATTTATCTTTTTCAATTTGTTTATTTTGATTTATAAGATTTTCGACAAATGATAATAATGACTTTTTATCTTCTAAATTTAATTTGTCTTGTTTTCTCTCTTGATTATATTTATATAATTCAAGAAGATTATTTACTGACATATCCTCTCTATAATTTTTATTCATAAATTCTTCTTCTTCAACTCTCAAACTGTGTTTTAAACTTTTTGATAATTTTGCCAATTGTTTATTTGTGTATGTGATAGTTGATGCAAATAGACTAATATCTTTCATAATTTTTATTCCTTTTTGTTTATCAAAAAAAGATTTGATTACTTGTAAAAGTAATCCCCCCTCCAATTTCCTTTTTATACGAAGTAGAAAATGGAAAATGGAGAGATAGGGGGTAATCTTCTCTATAAATAAATGATATAGCAATAAATTTTCTTTCTCTTAATAATAATATGACAAATAATATTCTTTCTATTAATTTTATTTTTCATACAAATTAAAATGGGGGATTTTTAGCAGGTGGGGAACAATATATTTTTCATTATTTCAAGAATTGAAATGATAGAAAAATGATTGGAGGGTTATATTTTTTTTTAAAAAATATGGTTTAAACGGGGTATTACTATATAATAAATCGAATAATAAAATATATAGTAATATTATTTTATTTTAATCTTCTAATAGATTTTCTTCTATATATTCTACTGCTCTATAATTGATTTCTAATCCTGAATTCAAATATTCAAAAACTTCGTCTATATCATTCCAATCTTCAAGATAATCTTCGTCTATTGTTTGGAACCATCCATTATTTTGTATCATATAATCTTTTAACTTTTCAATAGAATCAAAATCATTCTCTTCCATTAAATCTAAATCACTATCATATTCTTTCATACTATATGTACAACTTGACATTATATATTCATAGTCTTTTGAGTCATAGTCTGATATAAACTCTTTAACCATTTTTTTTGTAATTTTACTCATATTTTCTCCTTGTTTTGATAAACATAATAAAATTATATGTCATATAAAAATAAAAGGCAAAAAAAGACCTATTTTTAAAAAAGAATTTTAAAATCTTGTATGGAGTTTAGACTCCGTTTGGATGGGAAGTCGTAAAATAGGGAGTATTTAACTAACTTTCAATTTTCAAAGTTATGTATCTTTCTATCTCATGTCCGTGTTTTATCATTAAATTATCTCTACAATATGATAATACTGACAAAATATTTTCATAATCTTCTTCAAGTTCATTTCTAATTCTTCTTATAAATGTATAGTCAATTCTTGATAAGTCATTATGATTGGAATATTTTAAAATTTTGCTGTATATCTTTTTATATTTTTCATAATCAATATAATCATACTTATCAATTTTAATATCTGTTTCTTTCTTTTCTTTCTGCTTCTTTCTTTGTCCCACAACCTTTGTAGGTTGTGGTAGTTCTATATTATTATCAGCAATATATTTTTCAAAATGTTCTATCGTATATTTATATTTAAACTTTTTAAAAAATGTATTAAAACCATTTCCCTTTTTATTGTTGATACTGCCTGCTAATCTTCCTACTCTTGCTAAATCATGTGTATTGTCTGATTTGAAATATTTAGTCAATTTTTCCAATATCAACCCATAACCCTTATAATCTTCATAAGTTCCTTTAAGGGGTATTTCTAACTCATATATGAGTTGATATTTTTCTTGTGAAGTCTTAATAAAATAAGTTGGTTTCCCAAGTTCTTTGATTATTTTTGTTGATATCTCTTTACCATTGTAATCAATATCAAAGAATAAAGATTTATAACTATCTACATTGATATTCCATCTGTTACTACAATCTTCTTTAAATGCATTGACACTCATATAAAAGTCCCAGTTGTATGATTTATTCATTTTTACAAATTTTTTATAGTAATCATTAAAACTCTTTTTATTGTGTAAATATTCTCTTGTTTTAGGAACTTCTTTACCTTTCTTATTTGTATATGTTTCAACTCTGTTAATCATAAAAATATAAAAATATTCATTATCAGCATAATAATCATTTATAAAATCAATCATTATCTTTTCCCGTTGATAATTCAATATAGTATATTGATTTTTCAATCTCTTCATTTAACTCTTCTAAATCAATTTTTTTAATATTTGAATTTTCTTTTAAAAGTATTGATAAAATTTCATAATAACTTATATATTTAATTTTAGTATCTTTATCAATTTTACTCAGTCCTCTTTCTTCATTTTCTAATAATTTATTGTAATTACCTTCTAATAATTCAAATTTATCTTCTATTATTTTAAATATTCTCATAATTCTTCTCCATTTAATAAATTATTTATAATATCTTCTTCACTTGAATCTTTTAATTTATATATATCTTGACCTTTACTTTTCTCCAGCATCTCTTTTCTCTTCTTCTGTTGTTGTTTATCTCTCTTTGATTTATCGTTCTCCATTACAAGAAGACTGATAACTTTTTTATTATCATTTTCAATAAAAACAATAGTGATGTCTGTTTTCTCATTTATACCTTTCATACTTTTAATCATTTGTTCTTTTGCTTTTGATAGATATTTATAATTACTTTGGAATATAGTATTTAACTTATCTAATGTAAGATTTTTAATTACACCTTTATTAAAGTTTTTATATTGGTAGCAGTATTCATATAATTTTATCTGTTTGATACCTGTCAATATTGTTGTATATTTGTTATGAATTATCGTGTAATTACTACTTGAATTTTCATTTAAAAATCTCATCATCTTTTTGCTAACTTCTATGTTATAAAAAACTTCTCCATTTGATTTTCTCTCTTTATCAAACCCAGATATTAAAGACATTTTCATATATTCAAAATATCTTCCTTTCTTATCTGTATAACAATCTAATTCAATTACTCCCTCTTCTAAATTATCTAATGCTGTTTTAATTATTGAATCATAACCTTTACCACTTATTTTTAATGATTTTTTCATATCCATTAAAGATATTGATATTTCATTATCATCTAAAATTCCATTGTTTTTATTCATTCTTAGGTTCATCTCTCTATAAAGATAATTTCCTAAATTGTGTGAGTGTTTAGATACTTTAATTGAACTTATACCTTTAATGATTCTATTACTCTTTTTAAATGTTTCTTCAATAGGTGGTGTATCATTATAAACAACTGGAGCAACATACTTTTCTTGTTTCTTTGTCTTGTTATTTAGTTTGGTTTGATTTTTATCCTCTCTTATAATATCTTTAATCATTGAGTTGTTATTTTTCATTACAATTCTCATTTTTATGGATATATCCGTATTCTCTGTCTAAAAATCTTAATTGGTTTGATATCTCTTGAATAAACCAATCTGAATTTATCCCTTTCTCTTCTTCTAATTGTTTTTTTACCATTTTTAGTAATCTATCTAATTCTTTAATACTTGTATTATCTTCTTTCATATTTTCCCCTTTTTTTGTTACAAAATATTTGATATATTTTATAAGTTGTAATTATTATAATATATAATTTCTACTTTGTCTAAAAAAACGAAGTTTTTAAAAAAGAATTGGTAAATTTATATTTAAACCTCATAATATAGGGTTTTAATGGAGATACTAAAAAAGAGAAATTATGTATAATTGATTATATGGAATTAGGTTTCCCTGAAAAAAGGAAAAACCTCCCTGAAAAAAAGATAGTCTTCCCTGAAAAAAAGATAGTCTTCCCTGAAAAAAAGAAATTTACCCTCAATTTTCTCTTTTATATCGAATAAAACCCTACCCCTTAATATATATAAGATATATAATATAATCTAAGATAGTGAAGATTTTTGATGATTGATATTTGTTTTGTATATTTATAGATATAAGCTTCTCTTGCGAGAAGAGACAGAAAGAAGAAAGAAGAAAGAAGAAAGAAGAAAGAAAGAAAGAAAAATTTATCATATTTGAGAATGTAGTTCAACACAAGTATTATTCTTACTGATATCATCAGTAGTCTTAATATTTAATTCTGATAAAACTTTTGATAATTTTTTTGCAACTTCATTTCCTTTGGTTACTAATGGATTGTCAAAACATATTTCATAACATAATTGTCCATTTAGATTTTTCCAATCAACATAAACACTTAAAGGACGATTACCATCCCATTTATGACTATAGGTTGTTGCACCATTTTTTAAATACATTGTTCTATAGTTTAATGCTTTACAAGCAAAATAAATATCAGAACTACTACTATCAATATAATCTTTAACTGGTATTATTGAGTTAATTACTAAATTTAAATCTTCTAAATTTAGTAGTTCTGCATCTAAAAGAATATAGTTTGCTATACCTGAATTTTTTATAACTTTTCCATCCACCATAGCATTTTTCTTATCAAGAGAAAGATTTTTACCTGTTATTACTTCTTCTAATAATGATTTTGGAACTTTACCAGACAAGTCTCCACCAGGTTTATTTAAAATTTCAAATTTCCAACCTAATGTTAAACAACCTTTCTCTGTTCTGGATACTTTTTCTTTATATATTACTTGTTTTGATAAAAAATTATCTTCAAGATTTTTAGTAAGTTCTATAATATCCTTCTTCCATGTATCTCCAAAAATTTCTTTTGCTCTTTCTGCTCTCATTTTATTTTCTAAAAAATCAGCATTACTTTGTTTTACAGATATTTTAAATTCTAAAATATTTAAATCATTTTCAGCAAGTATATAAATATCTGTTTTTGGCTCCCCTGTCCTTGTAGTTGGTTTCCCAAATTTTTTAATTTCATATATAATACCATTATATATGAAATTATTATTCTTACTTAATGTTGTAATAATTGCTTGTTCTGTTTGAGAAAATGAGGGCATAGACATTCCTTTAAGTTAATATACGATTGTATTTGAATATAAAGAAAAAAGCAAGTCTATTTACGATATAAATAAATATATAAAAAGGAATACAATTTTGAATATATTATCGTTATTTGCTGGTGCTGGTGGTTTAGATTTAGGTTTTAAAAATGCAGGGTTTAATGTTGTTTGGGCGAATGAATATGACAAAACAATACATGAAACATATAAATTTAATCATCCAGAAACATTTTTAGAAACAAAAAGTATAACAAAAATATCAAATGAAGAACTTCCTACAAATATTGATGGAATTATAGGTGGACCACCTTGTCAAAGTTGGAGCCTTGCGGGTAGTATGGGTGGTATTGATGATAAAAGAGGAGCATTGTTTTATGATTATATAAGAATATTAAATCATATAAAACCAAAGTTCTTTTTAGTAGAAAATGTCAAAGGTATTATAAGTAAAGCACATATAAATGAATTTGAAAATATATTAAGTTTATTTAATGAAGCAGGGTATAGTGTTAAATATAAATTATTAAATGCAGCAGATTATAATGTTCCACAAACGAGAGAAAGGGTATTTATTGTAGGGTTTAGAAATGATATTAACATTGATTTTAAGTTTCCAGAACCAAATAATAAAAAAATCAATCTAAAAGATGTTTTATCTGATTTGACAGATGCTGTTGAATTTAATAAAGATACAGAAAGTTGTCCTTTTAATAATGAATATATGACAGGATCTTTTTCTTCTATGTTTATGTCAAGAAATAGACGAAGAAGTTATGAAGAACAAAGTTTTACTATTCAAGCAAGTGGTAGACATGCTCCAATTCATCCTTCTTCTCCTCCAATGAAAAAGATAGAGAAAGATAAATTTATTTTTGATGGTAGCAATTCCGAAGTAAGAAGATTATCGGTAAGGGAATGTGCAAGAATACAAACATTTCCAGATAATTTTAAATTTATATATAACAACATCAATGATGGATATAAAATGATAGGTAACGCTGTTCCAGTTAAACTTTCAGAGGCAATTGCAACACAAATCATGAAATCACTCTCCTAATCTCATTAAGTCCCAGTATCTATTATATGCTTCTTCAATATCTTTATATTCAAAACTTAAATAATGATTGATAACCCCTCTTTGTTTATGACTTAAACAACTATCAGCAAGAACACTATCAATCTTCAAATCTTTAATCATTATAGATAAAAGTAATCTTCTCATATCGTGTGGGGATATTCTTTTTCCATTAAAAGTTTCAACATTTGCTAATTTTAATAATCTTTGAAATATTTGATACATAGAACCTTTTTTAATAGTTGGAAAAATCAAACCTGATTTTATTGTTTTTAAATAAGGAATGACTTCATCAGGAATTGGGTATAAATAATCTTCCTTTGTCTTTGTAATCTCTTTCGGAGCAATAATCATTTTTCTATCTAAATAACAATCATCAATCGTTAATTGTCTTAATTCTCCGTGTCTATGAGCAGTCATAACAATCATCATTAAATAACTTTTCATTTCTTCTTTTTGATTATAAGCAAGTGCTTCATACTTTGGAACAGCATTATATAATTTTCTGATAATATCAAGGTTATTTTCAAATGTTCTTAATTCTAACTTTTCACGAACCGGCATATTATATGTTTCTATCATATCAACAACATTGGTATGTAATTTACCTTTTTTGATTTCTTCAATAAAAATAGGACGAACAATTCTTTTAAATTGATTTTTACTTGAATTTTCAAGATGGGACATATTAACATCATATAATTTTCTCAAATCTTCATAAGTAATTTTTGATAGTTTTTTATGTCCGATGGTATTTCTAATATATTTATTATAGAAATAATCATAACTTTCTACAGTTCTACCTCTCCAACTTCCATTTTTTAACGAAATTTTCTTTCTTTCGTCATAAAGTTCATTTAGTGTCTCTTTTGTTAAAATGAATGGATTTCTACCTTGTGAGATTTCTATCTTAACTTCTGATAATTTATCAAGTGTTGATTTCTTTGTCTTACATCCATATAATTTAGTAAAATTTTTAACTGGATATTCTCTACCTTGAAACATAAATCTTACATAATAATTCTTTGTTCCATTTTTTAAAGTCTTGATTGTTATATTATCTTTTTTCATACTGATTCCTTGTCTTATGACAGTATAGCAGTATTTTAATTTTATACGACTTTTTATACGAATCAAATGGCAAAAAAGTGGTTCAAAGTGGCTCAAACTAAAAAATATATTATTGATATAAGCCCATATATACGGGCTTTATAGAAGTATTTAAGGGGTTATAAGAATTCTTATAACCCATTACCCCACATATGCATCTTTTTAGCCATAACTAAATCATATCCATCTACTATATCTATCTCATTAGATGCACGAAATTCAAACTCTTCAAGTTTTAATTTTATAGATTCTATATCCATAACA
>Ga0256836_1001316_pt1 | contig 11029 bp, 13 predicted proteins | sample 4561380metaG_FD_185974 | JGI IMG/M metagenome (GOLD analysis project Ga0256836, IMG submission 185974) | Hydrothermal vent microbial communities from Guaymas Basin, Mexico - 4561-380 | ecosystem: Environmental > Aquatic > Marine > Hydrothermal vents | place: Mexico: Guaymas Basin | collected...
TAAAGCTCTTGTAACAATAAAAGTTTCTAAAGAAAAAAAGATTCTAATATCTCAAAATTTTGAAACTAGAAAAAATAAATTAATGGTAAAATCAGATAATTAAACAAGAGAGTATAAAAGATTTCAATAATCTATGACTCTCTAAATTTAAAATTTTTAACAGTTTATAATTTCTACTTTTATAACCTGAGTTCGACAATAGAATGCCCAAAGATAGGGTAAATAAATGGTGAGATTTTAAAAAATATACTCGAAAACCTAGCCGTAGCTAAGTTGAGAGGATAATTTTTAAAAGATTGCCGTTTAGTTGCCCTATATTTGGGTGTTTTTATTGTCGAACTCAGGTTTATAGATTTAAAAGCAGCTGTTAATATAATGTCATCACATTTATCACCAAAGAGTGCATTTATCTTTGAAGATTCATGATGAAATGTTGTAAAAAGTGTTTTTGGTTGAACTTTATCTGTAAAATTTATGAATTTAGATTATCGTAACATCAGGTTCTAAGTTTTTTATCGCTTTGTCTATCTTGTTGATATTTGGATGGATATGTGCTATATAGCTTTGATGCTACCCTCAAGCATAATTAGGCACTTTTTAAAACAGTAGGAATCTCAATCTCATGGTTATTTGTTTTGATATTTAGTATCTCAACTGCTACTATCTCATCTTTTTTATTATAATCAACAATAACATCATTTTCTATCTCTTGACTTTCTATGATTTTATCATTTGAGAATTTAACATAAATAGTATCAGTTTCATTATCGTATTGAATTTTCATTTACAACCCTTTTTTCTCATATTTCTATCAAAATAAGCTGTTATTACAACAAATGTTATTGGATTTAGAACAACTTTTAAACAACGGCTTTCATTTTCCATAATTGTACTAAAAAAATGCATCTCATTTGAAGAAATTATATCTTTTCTTGTTGGATTATTCAACACATAATCAATCCATTTTAAAGATATATCTCTACTTTCAATAACATCTAAAGCATGTTTACTTAACTTATAATTCATATTTTCATTATATCATATTAGCAGTTTATAACTTCCACTTTGATAGATTTAAAAGCAGCCGTTAATATGATGTCATCACACTTATCACCAAAGAGTGCATTTATCTTTGAAGATGCATGGTGAAATGTTGTAAAAAGTGTTTTTGGTTGAACTTTATCTGTAAACTTTACAATTAGTGGAGTTGTCTCTCCAAACTCAGTTTTAAGTATAACTCTCTCACTTGTAAAATCTTTTGCATCATCTTCATTTACAAGAAGTATATCTTCATCATATCTTTTGTTTAAACTCTCACTTTGTTTTGTTTGTGCTGAGTTGTTGTAGTGTGCTAGTGTTCTTCCTGTTGTTAGATGATAACCTGTTAGTTTGTTAGTTGTTATCTCCTCTATCATCCCACGAAGTTTGTATTGGTAGTAATGAAACTCGCCTAGTCCATCATCTGTTCTAAAATCTAGTTGATGTAATATCGGGGTATCTTCAGTATGAACTGGCCATTGAAGACCCCTTTTTCTATGTTTTTCAAGGCGATGATAATCTGCTCCTGAAAATCTTCTATAAGCTACTTTTTGAACTTCACTCCAAACATCTTTGCTTGATTTGTAGTTGTATTTACCCTCTAGTTTATTTTCAATCATCTGTAAAACTTCCCAGTCATCTGGTAGATCTGAGTGAACAAGTGGTTGAGATAGATGTAATCTTCTCATAGCATTTACATAAACACCAGTTTTTTCATAAGCTGATTTTACACCTATAACTATATCTGCTTTTTTAGCGATATCTGTCATAAATAACTCTTGAACCATTATAAGTTCTAAGTTTTGTATCGCTTTGTCTATCTTGTTGATATTTGGATGGATATGTGTTATATCTTCACCCATATTTAGTACAGCTTTGATGCTACCCTCAAGCATACCATCAACCAACTGAGGTGTCATAAGACCCACCTCTTTAGGCTCTTGATAATCAGGTGCAAAATATGGAAGCATCCCCATATCACAAGTTCCTTGAACATTGTTTTGACCCCTTAGAGGCATAAGTCCAACTCCACTTTTACCAACATTTCCTGTCATAAGGGCTAGATGAACTATCGCCATAACAGCTTTTGAGCCATCAAGATGTTCAGTGATGCCAAGTCCCCAAAAAATCATAGACTTTTTAAGTGCATACTCTCTTGCTACTTTTCTTATCATTTTTGAAAGGTACTCATACCCCTCAATATTGTTAAAATAATCTGGATTAGCAAACTCATCATTTAGAATGCTCTTTTTAAACTCTGCAAAACCTTTTGTTCTATCTTCTATAAAACTCTCATCATATAACTCTTCATCTATGATGACATAAGCTAACATATTTAAAACAAGTAAGTTAGCTTCGTGTGGGATTATCGCTTTGTACTTTGAAAATCTATGAAGTTTTATCTCACGAACATCAAAAACGGCTAGATTATCATGTTCACGGGAAACATCGATGATGCGATTTGCTATGATGGGATGAGCTTCTGTTGTGTTTGAGCCTATCACTATCATAAATTCTGTATTGTATATATCATTATATGGATTTGTAGCTGCACCCTCTCCTATGGTTCTTTTCATACCACTAAGAGATGGAGAGTGACAAACTCTAGCACAGTTATCTACATGGGGAGAATTTAGTGTATGGCGAGTAAACTTTTGAAAAAGATATGAGCTTTCACACGATGTTCTAGCCCCACCGATGGAACAAACAGACTTACGACCATACTTTTCTTGAACCTCTTTAAGTTTCATAGCCGTAGCAGTTGTAGCACTATCTAAATCGGTTTCATACCAAACATCGTCTAACTCTTTTAAGTTTGAAGATATAGCATCTTTTATGGCAGGATTTTTATCTAAAAATACTTTTTTGATGCGAGGAGTGCGAACTCTATCATCAGAAGTAACAAAATCAAACCCATACTTACCTTTTATACAAAGTTTACCTTGAGAAACAACCCCATCAGGATGAGCAAAAATCTTTTTGATTTTGTTCTCTTTTATATCTACATCAGCAGCGATATCGCAACCAACCCCACAGTATGTACATACGCTATCTATTGTTTTTGTGTTTTGCATAAGTTTCTCTTATTGTTATAAATTTGACGAATATCTAAAATATGATTTAAACATAAAATAAAAAGCTATTGTATTAAAAGTAGAATTTACTAAATATATATCTTTTGAAGTAGTTAATTTTTTAATAAAATCATCAGTAAATTTTATATTTACAGTTTTTTCTATGATGTCAAAAGAAGCAGCTATAACTGCTCTATAATAGATATGATTATTACTTGTTTCTTCTATAAGAGATGTTCCTATAAAAATAACATCTCTTAAAAGTTCAACTTTTTGCATATTTACTTTTTTATCTATTTGATAATTTGCTAATTTTAACGATGCATTTTTTAAAGCTCTATTTAAATGTTGCTTATATAATTCTTTGTTAAGAGTTTCTTTATCTGTAAATTTATACAGTAATTTTATCGCTATTATATAATTGGTATTTATGATTGGCTTATTTTGATAATCATATTTACCCATCTATCAAAACTCCACAAAGTTTTGCAAGTCTCTTATGCCTTATCTTATCTTCATCGGTAAAATTATCTTCATCTATCTGTTTAGAATATCCTGTTAATTCAAGATTATTACCATTTTTATAATCACAAACTATATTTAATTCTTTTCCATTATCATCTAATTCTAGTTCTGCTTCTTTTAAAGCATTATCTATCATAAGTTCTAATTCTTTATCCGTCATAAACATAATTAATTCCTTATTAGACTATCCTAATCATAACAGGTTTAGAATTTACAAAATCTAAGGCTTCTAGCTCACTCATCATAGCTTGTATATCTTTTTCAACTGCTTTATGAGTTGATATAAGAAGATTTGCTGTTGTATCTGTTGTTGATTTTTGTATCATTGTTTCAACTGAGATGTTGTTTGTCTCGAAGATTTTTGTGATTTTTGCCAAAACTCCAGCTTTATCTGTTACATTTATACGAAGGTAGTATTTTGATTCTATCTTATCAGTTGATTTTAGAGTAAGTTTACCCTCCATTGGTCTATCAAACCCTAGCATTGGTGAACTTTTACCAGCTCTTGCTATGTCTATGATATTTGCTATAACTGCTGAAGCTGTTGCATCTCCACCAGCACCAGCACCATAGTAAAGTGTTTCACCAACTTTATCACCAACTACACTAACACCATTCATAACACCATCAATTTTTGCTATCATCTCATCTTTTGAGATTAAACAAGCATGAACTCTTAACTCAACTTCATTTCCATCTTTTTTAGCAATCCCTAGAAGTTTTATAGCATATCCAAACTCTTTTGCAAACTCTACATCTGCACTACTTACATTTTCAATCCCCTCGATAAGTATATCTTCAGGTTTAGCATCTATCCCATAAGCGATAGATGCAAGTATAAGAAGTTTATGAGCAGCATCAAAACCACCAACATCAAAAGTTGGATCAGCTTCTGCATAGCCTAATTCTTGTGCTTCTTTTAAGATGGCATCATAAGCTACACCCTCATTTGCCATCTTTGTCATCATATAGTTACAAGTACCATTTAAGATGCCCATCATAGATTCTATATGATTTGCACTTAAACCATCACGAAGAGCTGTAATTATAGGGATACCACCAGCAACAGCAGCTTCATACTCAAAAGCTTGTGTTTTTGCTAAGTCTTGAAGCTCGTAACGATGATATGCTAAAAGTGCTTTATTTGCAGTTACAACAGCCTTACCGTTTTGAAGTGCTTTTTTTACAACGGCATAAGGCTCTTCAACCCCACCCATAAGCTCAACAACTATATCTATCTCAGAATCATCTAATACATCATCAACATTATCAGTTATAATGATGTCTAAGCCTCTATCTTTTGCTAAGTTTTTTACAACTCCACTCTTTACTACTATCTCACGACCAGCACGAGCAGATATAACATCTGCATTATCTTTTAAGATTTTAGCTACACTTGTTCCTACTGTTCCAACACCTAAAATTCCGACTTTTATCATATCTTTTTCCATTTATTTTTTATTTTTTTCTATATATTCTTTGATAGAATCTGCTGAAATATTTAAAATATTTGCTATTTTTTCAATAGATAAATTAAGCTCTTTTATCATTTTAACAGCACTTTCTAACTGACCTTGAAGCAAACCTTGAGAAAGACCCTGTGAAAGACCCTGTGAAAGACCTCGCTCCATACCTATCTCATAACTTGGTAAATCTTGGTATCTAGTATCTCTTAACATATTTTCAACCTCTTTTATTTTAGACTTTAAATCTCTATTATCAGAGAGTGTTTCTAACATTAACATATAACGACTTAGTTTATATTCATCATCGCCACTAAGTTCAGTCAATCTTTTTAAGATATATTTTAACACCTCTATCTCATCTTTACCTTTAAAATCGCAAAGTATGCTTAAAACTAAAGCATCTGGAGTATCCATCTTTATAAATTTTTCACAATCTATATCGTGCATATCTATCAAATTGTATTTAAAAGATAAATTTTCATCTTTTATAGAGTTTTTCATAGAAAGTTTAGGTTTACCTATGTATATACAATACTGATTAATCTTATAATCTTCAAATTCACTTTTTATATCTGCATAATATCTAAGCATCCGTTTATGCATCGTTTTATCATTTGAGTTTTGAATCTCTATATGAAGTATCTCTTTTTTACCGTCTATATCACAAAGAGCAACAATATCTGCTTCTCTTTTTTCTATCCGTTTTAACTCTTTATCAACAAACTCTAAATCTTTTACATTTAACTCTAAGATATAGACTGCTATATCGATAGCTAGTGCTTTTATCGTTTCTTTTGAGACTATATCTTTTTTCATAGTAATTTAGTTAAATTGTTTTAAAAATGCTTTTATATTTTTTGCAGCTTGACGGATACGGTTATCATTTTCAATTAAAGCGATGCGAACATAGCCCTCTCCATACTCTCCAAAACCAATACCTGGTGCTACTGCAACTTGTGCTTCTGTTAGAAGTCTTTTTGAAAACTCCAAACTTCCTAAATGAGCTACACACTCTGGTAGTTTTGCCCAAACAAACATACTTGCTTGATTTCTTCTTATATGCCAACCAGCTCTGTGAAATGCTTCTATAAGTACATCTTGACGGTGGTCATACTTATCTGTTATATCTCTTACACATTGTTGATCACCATTTAGTGCTACTGTTGCAGCTACTTGTATCGGTGTAAACATACCATAATCTAACCACGATTTTATCTTTTGTAAAGCTCCGATTAGTCTAGGATTTCCTACAAAGAAACCAACTCTCCAACCTGCCATATTGTAAGATTTACTAAGTGTAAAAGACTCAACTGCTACATCTTTAGCACCCTCTACACTCATAATAGATGGTGTTTTATACCCACCAAATGTTATATCTCCATAAGCTATATCACTTATTACATAAAATCTTTTTTCTTTAGCCATAGCTACAAGACGAACATAGAAATCTTGTGTAACCGTTGCCGTTGTTGGATTATGTGGGAAGTTTACTAAAACATATTTTGGTTTAGGTGAACTCTCTTTAAAAACTCTCTCTAAATCTTCAAAAAATTTATCCTCTTTTACTTTGTAATCTTCATCAAACTCTATACCAAACTTGATAACATTTCCACCAGCAAGGATAAAACTATATTCATGAATTGGGTAAGTTGGATCTGGGACAACTGCTACATCCCCCGGGTTTGTGATAGCATAAGTAAGGTGTGCATAACCCTCTTTAGAACCCATAGTAGCCACACACTCTGTCATAGGATCTAAATCACAGTTATATCTTCTTTTATACCAATCAGCTATCGCCATCAAAAGTTTAGGAATACCTTTTGAGGTAGAATAACCATGAGTTTTTGTTTTTTGGGCTGATTCTACAAGTTTTGCACGGATATGCTCAGGTGTATCACCATCAGGATTACCCATAGAAAAGTCTATAACATCTTTTCCAGCTCGTCTCTCAGCCATTTTTATATCATTTACTTCTGCAAAAACATACTTTGGAAGTCTCTCTACTCTGTTAAATTTTATCTCATCAAACATCAAAATTCCTAAATTAAAAGTCTAATGCCATTTTAGCGAAATAAAGTTTATTTAGGAATAAGGATAAGTGGGTCTTTTACATTTTTAAGAGTATATAAATCAGATATTTTGATATAACTAGCTTGTATAGGTATATTTAATTTTATATATTTAGTCTTTTTATCTTTTTTTAACACCTTTATTAAATGTAAAGATTTATCATAGTAGGTTATATATGGATACCAACTATTTCTTCTAGTACTTTTTATCTCTAAAGTTGAAACACCCTCAACATTTAACCAATGTGCATATAAAGATCTTTTTAATACTATTTGAGAAAATCCGTAAAGGTCTTGAATATCCAAATAACCATCACTCATATCTATATTGTATGACCATTTTGTTGGAGATTCTCTTTTTATATCTACTATATCACAACCTCTTTTTAAAAGTTCTTGCTGAAATATAATGGGGTCTGTTGCATACTCAGAGTTTAAAGATATACTCCAAGTAAATTCTGATACATTTAAATTTGAAGATACTGTTACATATCTATAGTATCCTATCTCTCTTAATGTATCACTCATTATTTTTAAAAAAAACAGCGGAGAACCATTTGTTGTAAAACTAAGATTTAACTCTTGAGGCTTTTTAAAAAAAAGATTTAAAAGACCATTGTCTTTTAAAGTTTTTATAACTTTTACATTATCTATCTTATCTTGAGTATAAAAATTTTCAGATGGAGTAAATATAATATCTATAAAATCTTTATTTTGAGTATATATCTTTTCACCTATAAAAGATTTTATCTTTAAATCTAATAATTCATCTGAATATAGATTTACTAGTAAAAATGCTACGGTAAAAAAGATTTTTACCATTTAGAACCTTTATTTAGTTTTTTAAATTCTTTTAATGATATAGGTTTTAATTCCGCATCAATATATGAAAATCTTATCTTATCTCCAAAATCTTTCTTTTTGCCATCTATTTCAAATTCTATCTGATTATGTCCAAATAAAATTAGCCAATCTTTAGTAGAATTTAATTCTAAAGAATTTTTAACAACCAGTTGATGATGTTTATTATTGTCTATCTCTATATAACCAACCCATACTTTTGATTTTGGTAATATTTTTAAAGACTTAACAATTTTTTTCGGCTCTTTTTTCTCTTTTACTTGTTGAATCTCTTTTGCTTCTGCTACTTTTTTCTCTTCTTTAGGTTCATCTATATTTTTTGTTACATTTAAATCATCTGTTTTAATAATCTTTTTTGTTATATTTTCCTCTTGAACCACTTTTTCTTTTATATCTTCTATAAGTGCATTATCTACATTTTCATTTTCTACAGAAGAATCTTTTAAACTAAAATACAACGCTATTGCTAATACTAAAAATATAATTATATAGATAATAGTATTATTGCTGTTTTTTTTCTCTCTAACGGCTATAAATATCTCTTTGTTGTCATTATCAGAGCCTGAAAATTGATCAAAATAATTATTTGCACTATCCCTTATATCAGATAAATCAACTTTATATTCTCTCTCAAGGATAGATATAAATCCTATAATCTGCACTTTATTTAAATCTTCAAAACTATTGTGTAAAATAGCTTGAATATGCCCTTTTGGTACATGAGTTTGTTCATGTATCTTTTGAGCGCCTATCTCTTTTAATTTATCTATACCACTATTCATATCTCATCCTATCCATCAAAATAGCCCCAGCAACACTAACATTTAGTGAATCAAATTTATGCGACATCTTTATACTTACAACTTTATCTATCTTAGACATAACTCTTGAACTAAGTCCATCACCCTCGCTACCCATAACCAAAATCCTTTTTTGAGTTATCTCAGTTTCTCTTATATCACAACCACCCATATCTGCACCATAACTAGTAAAACCAGACATTTTAAAATCATTTAAAACATTATGGATATTATGTTCTATAGCCAACGGCATATCAAACAAAGCACCTGTACTAGTTCGAGCAACTCCCTCTAATGTAAGATTTTTAATCCCACAAACTACGATAGCATCAACACCAAGAGCATAAGCTGAACGAACCAATGCTCCGATATTTCCGATATCTGTTAGGTTTGATAAAACTAAGATAAAATCTTTATCAAAAAAAGATTTATAATCACTCAACTCATAATCTTCAACTTCTGCTAAAAAACCTTGATGATTAGCATTTTTAGTCATCTTTTGAGCAGCTTCATTTGGGATGCGTTTTACAACAAATCCCATTTTCATAAGTCTTGAATACTCTTTTTTTTCTAACTCTTTTGCTAGATATAGTGTTTTAATCTTATTTGGATGGTTTTGTATAACATAGTATATCGGTTGTTTTGCATAAATTAACATTTTATTATTTTACCTTAGTTTATCTAATGGAGAGTTAAAAGTCTTTGATAACAAGCTTTGGTATTTTCCCCTGTTATTTTTGAAATTAGTTTTGCTTGTTGTTTTTTTGGTATATCTAGTGAAAATATATCTTTTTGAGTTATTGCTGAAGAGTTTTGAGCTTTGTTGGCTTTAAACACTACAACCCATTCCCCTTTAAAGTTACCATCAAGTTTTTGAAGTATCTCAGATGCACTCCCTCTTAAATATCTTTGATATTTTTTAGTAAGCTCTTTTGCTAAAAATATCTCTTGATTTGGGGCATCTTGAGCCAACTCATTTAAAAGTTTCTCAAGTCTGTGTGGAGATTCATAAAGTACCGTTGTAAAACCGCTGTTTAATGCACTATTTAGAGATGAAGTTCTATCTTTACCTTTATGTGGTAAAAATCCCCAAAACAGCATCTGAGTCTCAACAAACCCACTAGCTACAAAAGCAGTTAAAACAGCATTTGCACCAGGAAGTACATCGTACTTAACACCATTTTTCAAGCAATAATCCACAAGCATCTGAGCTGGGTCACTAACACCAGGCATCCCAGCATCACTTACATAAACAACATTTGATTCAAAAAAAGATGTATCTAGTTTTTCAATAAAATGTTTTTCGTTGTGTGAGTGTAGAGATATAAACTCTTGATTTTCTTTTGGGGTTATTGAGTATCTTTCTTTTAAGATATGAAGAAGTTTTTTTGTAACTCTTGTATCTTCACACAAAAGCACATCAGCATCACAAAGAACTTCCATAGCTCTTAGTGATATATCGCCGATATTTCCAATCGGTGTTGGAACTAAACTAAGCAAAGTATATGATTACTTTTTAGCATAACGAGCATTGAATTTTTCAATTCTACCTGCTGTATCTACCATTCTTTCAGAACCTGTAAAGAAAGGGTGACATTCACTACAAATATCTACTCTCATAGTATCAGTTAAAGCTTTGTTTTGGAAGCTGTTTCCACATGCACAAGTTATAGTACAATCAACCATTTTAGGGTGTAAATCTTTTTTCATTTTTTTGCCTTTTGATACTCGTCTCGGTACGAATATCTATATATTTTTTAAATCCGTATGGGGGCAGATTTTAGAGTTGAAATTATAGCAAGATTTTCTTAAAAGAAAGTAGTTATTTAAAAAATGATATAATCAAAATACGGTTTCTGCTGTAAGCTTTATGCAACAGCGGGAACTGTCGCATAAGGTTTTAAGCAAATCATAAACCAAAAGGATGGTGATTTGCTATGCTTAAGATTGCACAACTTATCTTAAGAGCTATCATTGAGATATTCAAGTATCTCAATAATGAAAATAGCTAAAACTCAGAGAGGATTTATCCTCTCGTTATGCAAATTGTATCATAAAAAATCAAATCAATTTCTTAAAGCAAAATCTTACTAGCAACAGCTAAAACTGCACTCTCAGACCTCATAACCATAGGGTTATTCAGTCTAAATACATCTTGGGATGAAAGCAACTCTTTTTCATCTTGTGAAAAACCA
>Ga0256836_1001317_pt1 | contig 11023 bp, 9 predicted proteins | sample 4561380metaG_FD_185974 | JGI IMG/M metagenome (GOLD analysis project Ga0256836, IMG submission 185974) | Hydrothermal vent microbial communities from Guaymas Basin, Mexico - 4561-380 | ecosystem: Environmental > Aquatic > Marine > Hydrothermal vents | place: Mexico: Guaymas Basin | collected...
GTAAATCAAATGTTTTATTTAAAGATACCCAAGAAATGATGGGACTTGTTTTTTATTCTACACTTGTTACTGCTATATTTGAAGGATTGCTTTTTGGAATGTTTGTTCAATTTTATGGATTTGATGGAATATTTTTTACAATAATGTATGCTTTTGCTTCACTTATACCTGTAATTGGTGGTGCTATTATGTGGCTTCCTATGAGTTTATATATGTATGCTAATGGTGATACAAATGCAGCTATTGAGATTGCTTTATATTCTATAATAGTTATTTCTCTTATTGCTGATACATTTATAAAACCTTTGATTATTAAATATATCAAATTAGAACTCAAAAATTCTATAGAATTAAATCCATTATTAGTATTCTTTTCAATAGTCGCTGGATTATCTACTTTTGGCTTTTGGGGAGTGATTTTAGGTCCTGCTATTACTTCACTTTTTATATCTGTATTAAAGTTTTATAATAAAGTTTAGTCTATTTAGCTAAACTTTCTTGATTTTTTTTATAAAAATACTTGACAAAGATTAAAAAATAATGTATAATTCTATTGTCAATCAAATATAAAGAGTGACAAATGAAAAAAGAAATAATTTTAGAAAACTTAATTAAAACATATTTAAATGAATTATCTCCTATTAGTTCAGGAGAGTTAAAAAGAAAATGTGAGTTACCATTTTCACCATCAACTATTAGAAATTATTTACAAAAACTTGATGGTGAAGGAATGATTGTAAAAATTCATATCAGTAGTGGGAGTATGCCAAGTAAAGAAGCCCTTAAAAAATATTGGTATGAAAATTTGAAATTTAATGATATAAAAATATCAAAAAATAGACTTGATAAAGTTGCAAAAAACTTTGATGTTTTTATAAGCATTAAACAAAAAGAAACATTAACTTTAAAATCTATTATAAATGTAGAAAATAGATTTATAATTTTAGATTTTGAAAAAGAAGAAGTAATTTTAAGATTTTCTAATGAAATGTTTCATTTATTCAAGCAATTGATAAATTATTCATTAAAAGATATACAAAAAGCACTTAAACTAATAAAACTTGATAATATTATAAATAAGTTTTTTATAAATAGATATGAAAACTTCAATCGAGAGTTTTTATATAAGTATTACAAAGACTTTGAAATAGATGATTTGTTAAGTGATAAGATTTTTGATAAATTTGAAAATGGTTTATCATTTAAAAATGATTTTTTAGCATATAAAATAGAAAATGAAAAAACAGAACTTATAGTAATTGGAGATATTTATAATGATTACTTAAAGTTGTTTAATTCTATAAAGGAGGTAGGATGAGTAGAAAGCATAAAAATCAGCAAAAAGCTGAAGAGAATGAAGTAGAAACTCAAAATGAAAATGAAGAGGTTTCTAACGAAGATAAAAAGGTTGAGGAATTAGAACAAAGACTTGAACAAGCTCTAAGAGCTTATGCAGCTTGTGAAAATGATAAAAAGATTATGGAAAAACAAAAAACACAAGCAATTGATTATGCAGTTGAGAAGTTTGTAAAAGACCTTTTACCAATAATTGATACACTTGAATTAGCTGTAAAAAATATTAAAAATACAGAAGATGAGTGTGCTAAAGAGATGGTAGAGGGGGTTGAGCTAACTCTTAAAAAAATGGTTGATACATTTAAAAACCATGGCATTGAAGCAGTTGAGCATGAAGAGTTTGACCCAAATTTTCATCAAGCAGTTCAACAAGTGCCTTCTGAAGAACACGAAGAAGGTCAAATCGTAGAAATATACCAAAAAGGGTATAAATTAAAAGATAGATTGATTAGACCAAGTATGGTTACAATCTGTAAAAATTAGCAAAAAGCTGAAAATGACTTAATATAATATAGCTTTAAGCATTAAGCTTTTTTTTAGAAAGTAAAAAAAACAAAAAACAAGGAGATAAAAATGGCAAAAGTAATAGGAATTGACTTAGGAACAACAAATAGCTGTGTAGCTTATTATGACGGAAAAGAAGCGAAAGTAATCGCAAATAAAGAGGGAAGAAACACAACTCCATCTGTTGTAGCATTTACTGATAAAGGGGAAATTTTAGTAGGTGAGCCTGCTAAAAGACAAGCAATTACAAACCCAGAAAAAACAATCTATTCAGTAAAAAGAATTATGGGTATGATGTGTAGTGATAAAGAAGCAGCAGAAGCAAAAGATAAAGTTCAATATAAAATTGTAGATAACAATGGTGCTTGTGCAGTTGAAATTGATGGTAAAAAATATACACCTCAAGAAATTAGTGCAAAAATTTTAACAAAATTAAAAGAAGATGCTGAAAGTTTCTTAGGTGAGGAAGTAACAGAAGCAGTAATTACAGTTCCAGCATATTTTAATGACAGCCAAAGAAAAGCAACACAAGAAGCTGGAAAAATTGCAGGATTAAATGTCCTAAGAATTATCAACGAGCCAACAGCAGCAAGTTTAGCTTATGGACTTGATAAAAAAGGTGAAGAAACTATCTTAGTATATGACTTAGGTGGTGGAACATTTGATGTAACTGTGCTTGAAATTGGTGATGGAACATTCCAAGTATTATCAACTGATGGTAATGCTTTCTTAGGTGGAGATGATTTTGATAACAGAATTATTGAATGGCTTGTAAATGAATTTAAAGCTGATAATGGAATTGATTTAAGTCAAGATAAAATGGCAATGCAAAGATTAAAAGATGCAGCAGAAACAGCTAAAAAAGAATTATCAAGCAAAACTGAAACTGAAATCAATTTACCATTTATTACAGCTGATGCAACAGGACCAAAACACTTAGTAAAATCTTTAAGTAGAGCTAAATTTGAAGCTATGATTGATGATTTATTAAAAGAAACATTAAGACATATTGATACAGCTTTAAATGATGCAGATATTTCAAAAAGCGATATTCAAGAAATTGTAATGGTTGGTGGTTCAACAAGAATTCCAAAAGTTCAAGAGTTAGTAAGTGAATACTTTGGTGGAAAAGAACTTAATAAAGGTGTAAATCCTGATGAAGTTGTAGCACTTGGAGCTGCTATTCAAGGTGGAGTATTAAAAGGTGATGTAAAAGATGTATTATTACTAGATGTTACACCATTAAGCTTAGGAATTGAAACTCTTGGTGGAGTAATGACAAAAGTTATTGAAAAAGGAACAACAATTCCTGTTAAAAAATCACAAGTATTCTCAACAGCAGAAGATAATCAAACAGCTGTAACAATTCATGTCCTACAAGGTGAAAGAGAATTTGCAAAAGATAATAAATCTCTTGGACAATTTAACCTTGAAGGAATTCCAGCAGCACCAAGAGGAGTGCCTCAAATCGAAGTAACATTTGATATCGATGCAAATGGGGTATTAAATGTAAGTGCTAAAGATAAAGGAACTGGAAAAGAACAAAAAATTACAATTACAGGTTCTTCAACATTAAGCGAAGAAGAAATCGAAAGAATGGTAAAAGAAGCTGAAATGCATAAAGCTGAAGATGAAAAAAGAAAAGCTTTAATCGAAGCTAAAAATCAAGCTGATGCATTAGTTTATCAAACTGAAAAATCTTTAAGTGAAGTTGGTGATAAGCTTGACCAAGCAACAAAAGATGATATTCAAAGAGCAATCGATGACTTAAAAGAAACACTTAAAAAAGAAGATGTTACAAAAGAGGAAATCGATACAAAAGTTAAAACTTTAACAGATTCATCTCATAAACTTGCAGAAGCAATCTACCAAAAAGAGAACCCTCAAGGTGGAGCAAATGCAGGAGCTCAACAAAATAATGCAAAAAAAGATGATGACGATATCATCGATGCAGAAGTAGAATAATCTCTACTTCTTTTTTCTTCTTATAATCTTTCTAAATTTATGATATAATCTTCCTAAAAAAAGGAAATCAAAATGAAACTTGGTGTTAATATTGACCACATTGCTACTCTAAGAGAAGCAAGAGCTATAAATGAACCAGACCCTCTAATGGCACTTGAAATATGTAAAAAAGCAGGAGCTGAACAAATCACTACTCATTTAAGAGAAGATAGAAGACATATTGATGATTTTGATATAAAAAGAATTATTGAAAGTAGTTTTTTACCGGTAAATGTAGAATGTAGTATAAATGAAAAAATTGTCCAAATAATATCATCTCTAAAACCACATCGTGTAACAATAGTCCCAGAAAATAGAGAAGAAGTAACTACAGAAGGAGGACTTGATTTATTTAAAAATAGTGAAAAAATCAAAAAAGCGATTGATACATTTTTAAATAATGATATAGCAGTATCACTTTTTATAGACCCAGATATTGCTCAAATAGAAGAAAGCAAAGCCTTTGGTGCTTCTATGATAGAACTTCATACAGGAAAATATGCAAACCTTTTTTTAGCTTTAAATACAAATATAAATCATACAAAACACAAATTATTTGAAAACTTTGACAGAAAAACATTAGAAAAAATGCTTCAAGATGAAATAAAAATTATAAAAGATAGTAGTGTTTTTGCAAAAGATATAGGACTAAGTGTAGCAGCAGGACATGGGCTAAATTATCAAAATGTTACAGAAATTGCAAAAATAAAAGAAATAGAAGAGTTGAATATAGGACATTCAATAATAGCAAATTCTATTTTTATGGGATTAGAAAATGCTATAAAAGAGATGAAAACTCTTATAAATTTAGTATAATTTCAACTTATAAAAAATATAAAGATAAATTTGAAATTTCATTTTTAGAAGCACCAGCTTTAATTGCTAATGAAGTTATGGAAGACTGGATAAAAAAATTAAAAATTCATTTAAATGACTAATGTTACCAATAAAAATATGCAATAATTGAAGTTATACTAATAGCTGTAAAATTAAAAATTATTCCATATTTTGCCATCTCTTTTATTTTAACCCCTGCACTAAAAGCTATAGCATTTGGTGGGGTTGCTATTGGTAGCATAAAAGCATAACTTGCACTAATAGTAGCTACCATCAATAATAATTCCATATCAATATTACTCTTTTTGCCTAAAGCATAAATAATAGGTAATGCAATAGATATTAAAGCTGTATTACTTGTGATTTCAGTAGTAAATGTAATAATCATAGCCACTACAATCAATAAAATAAATGGAGCAAGATTAGTAAAATTAAATAACATATCAGATATAACACTATCTAAATTTGTCGCACTAAAAGCTTTTGCTATGCTAAACCCTGCACCAAATAAAAAGATAATCTCATAAGGAATATTTTTTGTATCCTTCCACTCTAAAAAACCAATTTTTGGTATAAACATCAAAAGACCAAAACTAAGTAAAATTATTGCATCAGAAATTTTAATAAATGAATTTAAAAATAGTAACCCCATTAAACTAATTAATATATTTTTTAATCTTTTTTGATTTTTATCAAGTTTATAATTTTTTTTATTAAGTTCAATTTTAAATTCTTTAACTCCAATACTAAGAATATATCCTACAATTATTAACATTAAAAATGCTAAAGGAATAGTTTTTATCATCCATTGAGCAAAAGTTAATGCTTGAATATTATTTTCTTCTAAAAATCCAAGTAAAATAAGATTTGGTGGTGTACCAATAGGAGTAACAATTCCTCCAATACTTGCTCCATAAGCTATCGCTAAAGCAAATTTTGTCTTTAAACTATTATCTTCAGTTAAAAACATAGCAATAGGCATAAGTAAAAGAGCTGTAGTTGTATTTGAAAGAATAGAGCTTAATATTGCTGAAGTAATAGCTAAAGCAAAAATAATCCCTCTTGATGTATTAGGAAAAAAAGAAATTAATTTATCTGCAATTATTTGATGAAGATTTGTTTTTTCTACTGCAATAGCAAGCATAAAACCACCTAAAAATAAAAATATAATTGGATTTGAATAATTAGCTGTTACAGATTTTATATCTAAAATTCCAAATAAAGGAAAAGCAATTATAGGTAAAAGAGAAACTACTCCTAAAGGAATTGCTTCATTTGACCAATAGGCTACAAGTAAAATAATCATAGCTATTAAAAAAGATTGATTGATAGTAAGAAAAAAACTAACACTTATAAATCCAATAATAGCCAAAATTATAGGCAATAGTAATTTCATTATAAATTTCCTACCTTTTTTATCTTACATATTACCATAATATAACTCCCCAAATAATTAAAGCTAACATTACACTAATAAAAACCGCTGTGCTTGCAGTATCTTTTGCTCTTCCTGCTAATTGATTATATTCAGGACTTACTAAATCCACAACTCTCTCAATCGCTCCATTCAAAGCTTCTACTATTAAAATCAGCATAATAGAAGAAAATAAAAACAATTTTTCTACAATAGTTTTATCAATAAATATTATGATAGGAATAGCTATTATAAATACTAATAACTCTAACTTAAAAGAAGATTCAGTTTTGACTAAATCAACAAGCCCTTTTATAGCATATGAAGCATTAGCAAAAAGAGAATATTTAGGTTTATTTAACATTTTTATCCTCAATAATCTCTACATCAATAATATCATCTTCAAAAGGATCTTTTTTAGATTGTTTTGGAGTTAAAAACTTCTGAGCTACCAGACTACCAAATAAATCAAACTGCATTAAAACACCTAAAATATCAGTAAAAACTCCTGGAATAATAAGTAAAATAGCACCTACAAATTTAAACATTCCAATAGAGATAAATTCTTCTTGAGAAATTTCTCTTTTTGCTACTTTCATCATATTTTCCATTAAAGACATATTTAAATTTTGTAAAATAATCACCCCTAATACTGCTGTCGCTAAAATCTCTAAAAACATTCCAAATGGAGTAAAAATTTTAGTAAATTCATAACTTACAAAAATTTCTACAAATAAATATATTAAAAAATAAATCATAACATCTCCATAAGTTTATCAAATATTTCATCAGCTTTTATTTCTATCTTTTCAAGGCCATCTCTTTTTCTAATCTCAACCATTCCATCTTTTAATTTTTTACCAATTACTACGGCATATGGAAAACCGATAAGCTCAAAATCTTTGATTTTTGGTCCAAATCTTTCTTTTCTATCATCAAGTAATACATTTATATTATTTTCTTTTAATTTATTATATAAATTCTCAGCAAATTCAACTTGGTCTTCTTTTTTAACATCACCAATAATAATATCTACCATAAATGGAGTAATCTCTTTTGGCCATATCATACCAAATTCATCGTGATTTTGCTCAATTGCTGCTGCTACAAGTCTCGATACTCCTATTCCATAACATCCCATAATAAAAGGTTTAGCTTTTCCATTTTCATCTAAAAATTCTGCTTTCATAGGTTTTGAATATACATCACCTAATTTAAAAATATGCCCTACTTCTATCCCTTTTGTTAATTTCATAGGCTTACCACATTTAGGACATAAATCACCCTCTTTCACTTCAGCAATATCTCCATATCTTGTTACATTACCAAGCATATTTGCTTCTTTTAAGCTTGCCCCTTTTATATGATAACCTTCTACATTTGCCCCACATACTAATTCATCAGCCCCTCTTAAATCATCATCAATAATATAAGTAATTTTACTATCAAGCCCAAAAGGTCCAACATACCCAGCAACAAGTCCTGCATTTTTGATTTCATCTTCACTCGCTTCTACTATCTCATCAGCAAATATTGCATTTTTTGCTTTTGTTTCTTCTAATTCATCATCTCCTCGGACAAAAAATACAACTATTTTTTCTTCATCTTTGAATATAGCTTTTTTAATCACTGCTTTTACAATAAATTGTTTATCAACTCCCATAAATTCAGCTACTTCATCAATAGTTTTAATATTTGGAGTTTCGATTTGTTCAATTTCTTCAGTTTTTATAGGATTCTCTTTTTGAATATGTTTTTTAGAAGCTACCTCTAAATTAGCAGCATAATCACATTCACTGCATACTGCTAAAGTATCTTCTCCACTATCAGCTAAAACCATAAATTCTTTACTTCCAGTCCCACCAATAGCACCACTATCAGCCATAACTACTCTAAAATCAAGTCCAAGTTTTGAAAATATTTTTTTATAAGTTTCTTCCATAAGATTAAATTCTCTGTCTAAATCTTTAGTAGTTGAATGAAAAGAATATCCATCCTTCATTACAAATTCTCTACCTCTTAAAAGTCCAAATCTTGGTCTTGCTTCATCTCTAAATTTTGTATTTATTTGATATAAATTTATTGGAAGCTGTTTGTAACTTTTTACACTACTTCTTACAATATCTACAAAACTTTCTTCATTTGTCGGGCTTAATACAAAACATTGATCTTTTCTATCTTTAAATCTAAGCATTTCTGCACCCATTTTATCTATTCTTCCACTCTCAGCCCATAATTCACAAGGAGTAACTATAGTAGCTGTTACTTCATTACATCCAGCTTTATCAAGTTCTGTTTTTACAATATTTTTAATATTATCAAAAGCCATTTTTCCTAATGGTAAAAAATCATATAACCCTGCACCAATTTGTTTTATAAATCCAGCTTTTATTAAATATTTATGACTTGGTAAAGTCGCATCTTTTGGGTCTTCTTTTGTAGTAAATGTAAATAATCTTGAAAATCTCATATTTTCTCCTAAATAATAAATTATAAAAGAATTTTATCATAAAAAAAGAAGAAAAAAACAACTATTATATAATAATTATTTTTTTGGTATAATTTTTAAAAAAAAAGGATAATTAAATGAAATTAACAAACGATGCACTATTAACTCAGTTAGGATATAATGTAACAGACAATACATTAAAAGATTTAGAAATTATAGAAAAAAACACAGCTGGATTTGAAAATATTAGAAATCATATAGTAGCTTTAAATGACCATCTAAAGGTATTAGATGGATATATAGCAATGTCAAATACAAATCCTTATCTAAAAATTAAGCTTATATCTACTAAAAAAGAAGAAATCGAAGCAGGATTAGAAGAAATTCATAAATGGGCTAAAAAATACAAAGTAGAATTAAAAAAAGTTAATGATAAAACTTTTTATATTATAGGAGTTAAATAAACTCTTATAATCTTACTACAGTTGCTCCATATCCACCCATATTTGGTGGTGCTGGATAATATTCTTTAACTAAAGGATGATTTTTTAAAAGTTTTTGAATACCACTTGCTAATATACCACTTCCCATTCCGTGATAAATTATAATTTCATTTAGATTAGCTAAAAGAGCATCATTTATAAACTTATCAGCCATTTCCATAGCTTCTTCATATCTCATTCCATGTAAATCTAATTTTATATCAGCTTTTACTGGTTTTGGTTTATTTATTTTTACAGATTTTTTCTTATGTGTTTGAATATATTTTTTTAGACTATTTAATGGTGCTGTTACTTTTTTACCATCTATGTCAATTATTGCATTTTTACCACTAATTGAAATGACTTTTCCTTTTGAATTAAAATATTTTATATTATCTCCAACTTCTATTTTTTCATTAGTTTCTTGTTTTTTTATTTTTATTTTAGCTTTTGCATCGTGGGCTAAATTTAATTTTTGATGAAACTCTTTTTCATTTTTAGCTTTAAAAGCTTCTTTTGCTTTTTTTATTGCTTCATTATATTCTTTTAAAAGTTTTAATTTTTCTTTTTCTATATTTTTATTAAATTCTTCTTTTTGGTATTTTAGACTTTCTTCAAGCTTTTTAATATTTTCAAGTCTTTTTTCTTCCTCTTTTAGCTTCATTTTTAATTCAAGCTCTAATTTAGAAGATTTTTCAATTAGTAAATTTAAATTTTCTAAGTCATCTCCATAATCTTTTTTTGCCATTTCAACTATTCTTTTAGGTATTCCATATTTTAAAGCAGTTTCAAAAGCATAACTTTTACCGATAGTTCCTTTTATAAATTCATAAGTTGGTTTTTGATTTTTTTCATCATAAATAGCTGCTAAAAGTTCTACTTTTTCATCATTCGCTAAAAGAGATGCCAATCTTTTATGGTGAGTTGTAATTACTATTTTTTGATTTATAAGCTCTTTTATAATTACTTTAAATAAACTTGCTGCTTCATTCGAATCAGTTCCAAGTTCAATCTCATCTACTCCTATTAAAGCATCTTTTGCATTAAAAAGTTTAGAAAATTCTTTCATTCTTCCAGCAAATGTAGAAATATCATTTTTTACACTTTGCGGGTCATCAATAATTGCTATAATCTCTTTAAAATGTCCTATTTTTGTGGTATGATGAGCTTTCATAGGCAGAAGATATTTTGCCATATATGCTGATGTTAAAATTGATTTTAAAAGCATAGTTTTACCACCAGCATTTACACCTGTAATTAAAAGAATATTTTTTTCATACTCTAAATTTATAGCTTTACAATTTTTGAGTGCCGGATGACAAAAGTTTTTTAGAATTATTTTTTTATCTTTATTTGGAGTTATAAAAGTTAAATTTTTACTTTTTGCTAATAAAATCCTTGCATTATAACTATCAAACCTATCAAATTCTTTATTTATAAAGCTTAAAAATTTCACCCATTTTGAAAAAGTAGATGAAAATTCTTTTGCATAGTTAAATTCAATTTCTTCTTTTTTAGAAAGTAATTCACTCTCTTTTTCTTTATGTTTTGCAATCTCTTTTGGAAATACATAAAAATATCCATTTGAACTTCTTCCTATAATTTCACCATTTAAAACTCTATTAAATCCACCTCGAAGCATTACACATTCTTCATCATTTACAAGATGAATTTGCCTATCTACTAAATAACTTTCAAGTTTTGAATAATTTACAACTTTATACAAAGCTTGGCGAATATTTTGTTTGTTTTGTTTGATAAGTTCATTTATATTATCAAGCTCCTCGATTCCTTGTAAATTCCCTTTTTTATCATATTTTTTTGTTATTTCTTTTATACTTTCAGGAATATCAATTTTACTAAACCATTCATTAAGTTCAGCCCAGTTTCTATTTTTTAAGTATTCAAAATATTTAATTATTTTTACAAATTCAAAAATTTCAGTGTGAGATAACACACCTTGCTTTTTTAACCTCA
>Ga0256836_1001318_pt1 | contig 11021 bp, 10 predicted proteins | sample 4561380metaG_FD_185974 | JGI IMG/M metagenome (GOLD analysis project Ga0256836, IMG submission 185974) | Hydrothermal vent microbial communities from Guaymas Basin, Mexico - 4561-380 | ecosystem: Environmental > Aquatic > Marine > Hydrothermal vents | place: Mexico: Guaymas Basin | collected...
CCCCACCCACCTGGAGGCTGAGGCGGGACGCAGGAGGTGCAGCGAGCCGGGGAAGGGAAGACCCGGTCCAAGTCCTGAGGCGAGGAGGAGTAGGCAAATCCGCTCCTCCGATAAGCTGAGGGATGACGGGGAGCCCCGTAAGGGGGTGAAGGAGTGACGTGCCATACTGCCGAGAAAAGCGTCGCAGCCTGAGAAAGGTGGGTGCCCGTACCGGAAACCGACACAGGTGGGCAAGGTGCGAAGCACCAAAGGGTAGCGAGCTAACCCCAGTCAAGGAACTCTGCAAAATGGCCCCGTAACTTCGGGAGAAGGGGCGCCCGAGTAGCTTGACCCGGGCTGCTGTTTAACAGCGGTTGGCCCGGTATAGGGTGAAAGGGCCGCAGGAGATGGGTCCTGGGGACTGTTTACCAAAAACACAGCTCTATGCGAAGGCGAAAGCCGAAGTATATGGGGTGAGGCCTGGCCAGTGCTGGAAGGTTAAGGTGAGGGGTTATCGCCCGTAAGGGTGAGAAGCTCCGAGCCGAAGCCCCAGTAAACGCCGGCCGTAACTATAACGGTCCTAAGGTAGCGAAATTCCTTGCCGGGTAAGTTCCGGCCTGCATGAAAGGCATAACCACCGGGACACTGTCTCGACTGGGGGCTCGGTGAAATTACAGTGGGGGTGAAGATGCCCTCTACCCGCGGCAGGACGGAAAGACCCCGTGGAGCTTTACTGCAACCTAACATTGCCTATTGGGTGGCACTGCGCAGGATAGGTGGGAGGCAAAGAAGGCCCGCTTTCGGGCGGGCTGGAGCCGGCGGTGAGATACCACCCTGTGCCACTTGATGGGCTAACGATACTCCGTGGAACCGGAGGTCGGACAGTGTTAGGCGGGCAGTTTGACTGGGGCGGTCGCCTCCTAAAAGGTAACGGAGGCGTCCAAAGGTCACCTCAGGCGGCTTGGAAACCCGCTGATGAGTGCAAAGGCAGAAGGTGGCTTGACTGTGAGGCTGACAAGCCGAGCAGGTGGGAAACCAGGGCTTAGTGACCCGGCGCGCCTAAGTGGAAGGGGCGTCGATCAACGGATAAAAGCTACCCCGGGGATAACAGGCTAATGGGGCCCGAGAGTCCACATCGACGGCTCCGTTTGGCACCTCGATGTCGGCTCGTCCCATCCTGGGGCTGCAGCAGGTCCCAAGGGTTGGGCTGTTCGCCCATTAAAGGGGCACGCGAGCTGGGTTCAGAACGTCGTGAGACAGTTCGGTCCTTATCCGCCGCGGGCGCAGGATACCTGAGGGGAGGTCGGCCTAGTACGAGAGGACCGGTCGGCAGGGGGCGCTGGTGGATCGGTTGCACTGCCGAGTGCACAGCCGAGTAGCTAGACCCCCGAGGGATAAGCGCTGAAGGCATCTAAGCGCGAAGCCCATCCCGAGACGAGGTATCCCACTCCATAGAATGGAGGTAAGGGACCTGGGAGACTACCAGGTAGATAGGCCGTAGGTAGAAGCCCCGCGAGGGGTGGAGCCGAGCGGTACTAATATCCCGAGGGCTTCTCACTTTAACTCTACCTTAACCCCATTTGTCGCGTGCGCGAGCTAAAAAGTAGTGGGTCTGTGCCCACGTCGTGGGGGTACACCCGGAAACATGCCGAACCCGGAAGTTAAGCCCACGAAGGCCGATGATACTAGTCACCGCGAGGGGCTGGGAAAGTAGGCCGGTGCAGACCCACTAGAGGTAAGAGGGAGCCGCTGGAGAGTGGCTCCCTTTTTGTGTTTTTGAGGAAGAAAAAGGCAGAAGATTGATGGTGAAGCCGATAAGGGAAAGATAACGGAAGAGAAAGAGCAAAGGGGATGTGCTTTTAAAAGAATGCTGGAAAAGAGTAATAGGTGAGGGATAAAAGAAAAACAGGTGGAATAAAATAATGCAACGATAATGCCAGGAAGATGGCAGAAGCAGAGGTCAGAAGTAACGGTCATAAGACAATAATAAGATATAGACAGAGAGATATCGGTTAAGCTCATCGCAGAGATGGATAGCATACATACATACATACATGTTGTGATATCGTCAGTGACGATAATTTTCAAGGAAAGTGGTAGTAAGAATCTGATAATGGTTAGAGATAAGACAGGAATAAGTAATAATGGAGATATAGGAATTGTGAAGAGAAATGAGGTTTCTGCAAATGCTTGATAAAAGTTATGTCATGTGTAATACATGTTGTATTACAGGCAGTAATGACAGAAAAAGCTAAGGAAGATATTGTATAGGTTGAGAACTGTAATGTGTAATGGAGAATGATAGATTTGGGAGAATTCCGGGATATGGATTGTATGTATTTGTTATTCTGTATATTCCACAGTTTCCCCTTATAAGATTGTGAGCCTATGAATATCTTCTGGCTAGTAGGGGGAAGACAAAGTTGTTGTAAATAGAGCTGTAGATTTATAGAGTTTTTTTCAATACTAAAAAGGTAAATACTATGCAAATTTGGGGGCAGTTTTTTATAGCATGTTATAATTTTGTACTCTACTAACAACATAGTGATCGATAACCTATGTATAGGAAGAGTTTTTTAATCCTGAAAATGGTAAACACCATGACGATTCAGTGGCATATATATTTACCCTGATATGTCATAGTCCACTACCAACATAATGGGTAGGGCATATAAACATCGTGTTAGAGGGACAAAATTGGAACCAGTAATACTGCCGAAGGAAGATACTATAGCAGATATATATTTTCTGTGGCATGTATAAGTTTTATTCACTGCTCGGATGTATGTTCTAAAGTCAGAAGTTCTATAAAGCCATTTTTCAGATGAGTAACAGGAAACGCTATATAGATTCGGTAGCAGGTATATCTTTCTCATGACATGTGTCACATGGGTTCAAGAATATTTTGTTGTTTTCTTTAAGTTTATACTCTTTCCAAGATTATGTAGCTGGCCGATGTTATGTGACTGGGGAATATGGTGAATGTGAGAAAGGAAAAGTAGTGATCTATAGGGACCATTAGAATGATGTGAGTATTATATGCTTGAATTATCTTACTAGATAAGAATGAAAAATCGTATATGTTGTGTCTAATGGTTTGATGGGTTTAGAGATACAAAGAAACAATGTTGTTAAAAGTATTAGAAGAAGTATTTAACTATATAGAGAGCATTGTAACATGAGATTGTTCGCAGAGTTAGAATAATAGGAAATAGCGTATCGGACATACAGTATTTATAAAGTGTGGCATATTATGGTTTGGGTTCTAATAATACCAAATGATTTTTATATTTATATTTATATTTCTTATATAAAATTGCTTTGTGTGTTTTTATTTGAGAGAAAGACATGATGCTATAGGTCTTTTTAGGTTGATGATGTTTTATGGGGAAATATTGCCAAAAGATTCCTTATAGCTAAAGTATACTCCTATAGGGAGTGAATTTGGGTATAAAGTATTTTTCTACTGTTTTTGTTCTAAACTGCTATCTATGTTGTTTCTATAAATTTCGTCAAATGCCATATGGTATTTTCGGAATATGTTTAGTATCTCAGGGTCAAAATGTTCTGGAATAACTCTACCATCACCATGAAGAATGATCTTTACAACCTCTTTATGAGGTAGTGCCTTTTTATATGGACGTGGAGAACGAAGGGCATCGTATATATCTGCAAGGGCTACAATACGAGCTTCAAGTGGTATTTCTTCTCCTTTGAGACCATCTGGATATCCACTACCGTCGTATTTTTCATGATGCCAGCGAGCGATGTTCTTAGCCATTTCCATTTCATTGTCTTCTTGGCCTCCCAGTATCTCCCAACCATATATGGTATGTTTTTTCATGATTTCCCATTCTTCTTCTGTTAGTGGACCTGGTTTGTGTAATATGTGTTGGGGGACGAGTATTTTGCCGATATCATGAAGTGGGGCAAATCTCCGAATGTCTTCTATGAATTCATCACTGAGGCCTAATTTTTCTGATATAAATGCAGAGTATTCTCCTACTCTAACAATGTGTTCGCCCGTTTCATTATCAAATTGTTCGGCAAGACGTGCCAATCTTCTAGCAAAGAAATAATAGGCTTTTTTGAGGCTTTGTTGTTTTTCTTCCAGTTCTTTGTAGGCATCTTCAAGCAATATATTATTGTGCACAAGTTGCCTTTGCAATTCTAAGAATTCTTCAATTGTTTCTGCAAATGTACTTGTCATTTCTTCTATTTCTATAGCATTACTTTTAAACAAGAAGAGTTCTTTTTTCAAATGATGTAAAAAGTTTGCAATGGCTTGGGGAGAGTGCTTATCAATTGTTTTCCATTTTTTAAGAGCTTGGGTGATCATTTGGATATCATGGCTGATACGTCTCGTGAAAAGAAATGCTGAGAAGCCAGAGCCAGTGATCAAGATAATCACACCAATTGTGAGAATAAGCATAATGAAGAAAAACTCTTTAATAAGTGGGGTAAAGTCTAATGTTAAATAGATGATATATGGCTGTGGTATGTATACGATATCGGCTCTGGAAGATTTGGGGAGGGAGGTTAACCATAGGGATATCACAATTCTTTTTTGAGGTACCGTGAGGAATTTGATTTCGTATTGGTAAATATTGTTTTTATCTATAGTAAATAATTTGTTTGGAGTGATATTTATGTTTTGTATGTCTTGTGGAAGAGGGGAGTATATGTTATTGGGATATATAATTTCTATGTTTTGTACAACATCTATATCATTTACAATTTTTTCTACTGAAGTGCGGAGTATCATTTTCAGGTTAATATCACTGTGTACTTCTGTGCCCAAGGCCAGTAGTTTACCATCTGCTATAGGAGCGAATATGAATTTATAAAATGTCTTTCCATCTGAAAGGCCAGGTATGAAAGCTCGGGGAGATGCTATTTTGCCGACCGATGTGATAGATGCTACTTGTGTAAAGAATGGAAATGCGTTAAATGACATGTTGGAAAATAGTGTGCTGTTGCTGAGAATGACTGTTCCTGTAGGGGATAATACTAACTCTATAACATCTGAGCATGCTGTGTCGTCTACGATAATATTGCCACTATCAATACTGGCAAGACAATTTAGGAGGTGATGTTCTGTGTTTATTTCTTCTTTTTGCAAGATTTTATCAAACATAGATAATGTTATTTCTGTATTCTTGTTGATGAGATATTCCATAATATAAGTATCGTGGTAAACTACACTTTGAGCAAAGAACCATGTGCCTGCGTATACTACGAGAGCTACTAAAAGGGTGTATCCGAGCAGTTTAATGTACAGGATTCTAAATAATGAGCGTTTTTTTCTATACTTAAACATCATGTGAATATTATACCCTATCTCGGGGTAATATTAAAAAGGGAAATTCTGTTAAGGGGGTGGTTGTATGCATCCGTATGTCAAACTGGCGAAAGATACTGTTGAATATTGGGTAAGATATGGCAAAAAGATGGCTGTGCCAGAGCCCTTACCAGAAGTGTTTCAAAGGAGAGCAGGTTGCTTTGTAACACTTTACAAACAAGGGGAGTTGAGAGGGTGTATCGGTACAATACTACCTGTTTACGATAACTTAGCAGAGGAGATCATAGAAAATGCTATTGCAGCGTGTAGTCGGGATCCACGATTTTATCCTGTAGAGCCGAAAGAATTGCCATTTATTAATTATAAGGTTGATGTGCTTTCTGAACCTGTGCCGATAAAGTCTATTGATGAACTTGATCCCAAAAGATACGGTGTAATTGTTGTGTCTACTGTGTCCCCGTATAAAAAAGGTGTGCTTCTTCCTGATTTAGAAGGTGTTGATACTGTAGAGAAGCAACTTTCTATCGCTATGGCAAAGGCTGGTATTCATCCCGATGAACCTATAGATGTGTATAAATTTACTGTAGAGAGGTATGGTGAAGATGAATAGATATGGTTTCTTTGAGGAAATAGAAGAGGGGGTATATAGGTGTACGGCCTGCCCATTAAGGTGTGTTCTCAAGGAAGGTGTGCGTGGATACTGTGGCGTTAGAACAGTTGTAAATGGTAAGCCTGTGGCCTTGATGTATGGTTATCCTGTTTCTGTTGCCGTAGATCCTATAGAAAAGAAACCCCTCTTCCATTTTTATCCGGGAACTAAGGTGTTATCCTTTGGAACGCTTGGCTGTAATATGCGTTGCAAAGGATGCCAAAACTGGGAAATTGCCCATACAAAACCTGAGGAGTGGAAATATCAGTTTTATCATATAGAACCGAAAGAAGTGCCTTATCTTATGGGTGAAACGGGTGCTAGTGGTGTGGCTTTTACATATAATGAGCCAACAGTATGGGCTGAGTATGTATATGATGCGTCCTATGAAGTGAAGAAGTCGGGAGGATATACTGTTGCCGTTACCAATGGATATTTTTCTGAGGAGGTTAGACAAGCATGGGCTGAAGTAGTAGATGCGTATGCCATTGACCTCAAGGCTATGTTCAAAGAGACATATGATAAGTTTGCACCTGGTATTGATCCTGAAGTTGTCATGGATAATATTCGCTGGCTATATCATCATGGTAAACATGTAGAGGTTATTGTCAATCTTATGCCCGGTGTCAATGATAGTCTGGAGGAAAGAAAAGCCATGATAGATTTTCTTATATCCGTATCTACAGATATCCCTTTCCATATAACTCGCTTTTATCCTATGTATCAGATGCAAGATGTGCCACCTACACCTATAGAAAAGCTGTTGACATTTAGACAGGAGGCTATAGATGCAGGGCTGAAGTATGTATATGTTGGAAATGTGAGAATAGATGGTCTTGAAGATACATATTGTCCTAAGTGTGGAAGTCTACTTGTGAAAAGGGAGGGTTTCTGGGTATCATTAAATAAGATTAGCAATGGAGAGTGTCCAGAGTGTGGAAATAAAATATATGGAGTATGGTAGGAGGTGCAGTTATGTTTACCCTTGACTTAGGTATAGATTTGGGAACTGCAAATACCCTTGTATATGCTGCTAATCATGGCATTATTGTGAGAGAGCCTTCAACAATAGCTGTTGCTGTTAGAGATAGAAAGGTGTTGGCGGTTGGTAAAGAAGCCTATAATATGGCTGGCAAGACACCTGAAAATATTGTTGTTGTTAGGCCACTAAAAGATGGTAATATTGCTGATTACGATGCTACTTTAGAAATGATAAAGTACTATATCAAGAAGGCCAAAGAGGAGTTGAAGCTTATTTCATTTATTCCTAGAAGAATGCGGTTAGTTATTGGTGTACCGTCTGGGGCCACGCAGGTACAGAGGAGGGCTGTGGAAGAGGCTGCAGAGGCAGCCGGTGCCCGTGAGGTCTATCTTATAGCTGAGCCTATGGCTGCTGCTATTGGAGCAGGGTTGCCTGTAGAGAAACCTCAGGGTAATATGGTAATGGATATTGGTGGTGGCACTACAGAGATTGCCACCATATCATTGGGTGGCCTTGTTGAGGTAAAGTCGGTTAACGCAGCTGGTGATGCTATGAATCAGGCTATAGTGGACTATATGAGAAATCAAGAAAAGCTCTTTATTGGTGAAAGAACAGCAGAAGATATAAAAATACAAATTGGAAAAGCTCATCCTGAAGCTCCCGATAAAGAAATGAAGGTGACAGGTAGAGATGTGACATCGGGGCTTTCACGCTCCGTATTTGTAAATTCCTCGCAGGTGCTTGAAGCCATTCAGCCTATACTTGATGAAATGGTTAAAGCAGCTTGGGAGACACTTGCCAATACACCACCTGAGCTTCACAAAGACATAGTAGAAAATGGTTTGTGGCTTACTGGTGGTGGAGCATTACTTAGAGGTCTTGATAGACTTCTGAGGGAAAAACTCAATGTTCCTGTAAGAGTTGCAGATAATCCTCTGGAGTGTGTCGTTATTGGAACAGGAAAGGTTCTTGAAAATGTTGATCTGCTTAAGGCAGTTCTGGGGAACAATCGGTGATAGGATGTGTCTTGGAAGCAGAGGGAAAAGAAGTTTATAGTATACGGTGTTGTTGCTGTTGTAGCATTTCTTGTTGCTATGGCCCCCGTTTATTATAATTTTGCCAGATATGTCCTAAAACCTGTGTGGTATGTGTCTTCTCGGTTAGGTGAATTTAGTTTTAAAACTTCAAGAGCTTGGCAATGTTTTACGGCAACATCATCGGTGGATATTGTAGATATCAAAAATCAGGTGTATACAGCCAGTGGTGCCTATACTTACGGCTATATAACAGAAGTGAGATGGTTGGGGGATATTAAGGAGTTTTATGTGAAAACGGCAACGAATGTGCCTTCAGGTCTTGATGCGGTTGTTGTTTCTGCTGGAATGCATGGATTTATAGGTAAGGTAGATGCTTGTGATGTTAATGGATGCTGGGTTATAAGTTTGTGGGACAGTAGATTGCATTTACCCGTATTTTTAAAACCAAGTGGGTATATTGGGTGGCTCCGATATAGTAGTGGTAAGTGGCAGTTTTATTCTGTTAGTGCACCACTTGAACCTGTTAAGAAGGGCCAGGGCGTTTACTGGTTAGGTAATCCTATTGTTTACATAGGACAGACCACTTCAACACTTTCTGTTGCTATGGCCGATGTTTCCCCTGTACAGGAGGAGTTTTTATATACACCTGTTTTTATATATGTTGAGGTGGATACTCGTGAAGAACATCGGTAAGTGGCTGAAGTTAGCAGTTGAGGTGATTTTTTTACCTACATATGCCTTATATGTGCTGTATGATTTTCTTGCAGGATTTGAAGGTTATCTTGTTTACCTCATATTGATAGTGGGTTTTTTATATGATGTGGCTATGGGATATGGTCTGTTTTTTACAATGTTGGCAGTAATGTTGGTTTTTAAGAGATATGGTTATGTATTGCTTGAGCATCATGAGATTTTTTGGATTTTTACTTTGATATGGTTTGCTATTTTGATTTATAGAGGTTTTTCTCATTTCTATATCTTTATGGGAGTGGCGTTATTTGTTTGGGAGGTTTACAAGAGTGCGCGGCAAAAAAGACTTGTATATTAAAACATTTTTATTCTTAGGATTCATGATTGCCATTATGGTTTTTCTTATTGTTCGTATTTACATTCTTCAAATAGTAAATGGAGATACCTATAGAAAACAGGCTATTGCCAATTATACCCGTATTATTTATATACCGGCTCCCCGTGGAACAATTTATTCTGCGGATGGGAAGGTTTTGGCAGAAGATAAGTATTTATACACGCTCTCTGTTGTTCCTATTCGTATGAAGGATGATACCCTAAGACGGATATCAGAAACATTTGGTATAGAGGAAGATGAGTTAAAGCAAAGACTTGAGGGTACAGGTAAGTATCCGTTCCAACCTGTCCCCCTTATCAGGGAACTTGAAGGTAATGAGATTTGGCTTGCTATGAAACTGGCCCAATATGATCCATCTATACAGGTGGAAGCTTTACCTCAAAGGTATTATCCGTATAAAGAACTCTTTGCCCATGTTGTAGGTTATGTCGGACAGATAACGAAGCAAGAACTGGCTCAACTACCGGGAACTGATTATCGTCCTGGAGATGTTATTGGGAAAATGGGAGTTGAAAAAGCATATGAAGATGAGCTTAGAGGGCAAAAAGGTATACAGAAGGTTATAGTAAATGCCAGGGGGCAGGTGTTATCCTCTGAAATTGTTAGAGCTCCTGTAAAGGGGAAAGATATTTATCTGACATTGCAGGTTGATGTACAGAAACATATTCGTGATGTCTTTATTCAGGGGAAATTAAAGAGTGGCGCAGCTGTTTTGGTAGAACCAATAACAGGAGATGTTGTAGCTTATTATTCACATCCTTCCTTTGATCCTAATATTTTTGTAAAAGGGGTAAAATCATCAGATTGGCAGAGGTGGGCAAAATACAACAATTTGTATGATAGAGTCATTGCGGCACGAGTTCCACCTGCATCAACATTTAAAGTTGTTACAGCACTTGCAGCATTACATACCGATGTTATTACTCCTCATACGGTTCTTCCTGACCCAGGATACATCAAATTGGGCTCATTGATATTCCATGACTGGTCATATCCTCGTAGTCATGGATATCAGACTGTTAAAGAGGCTATTATGAATTCTTGTGATGTGTTTTTCTGGCAACTGGCCTTAAAGATGAAACCAGAAGATATTTATATGACTGCTCACGATTTTGGCATGGATGAAAAGCCTTATATTGACCTTCCCGGTGGTGTGGCAGGTATTATTCCAACACCAGAGTGGAAGAAAAAAACTTATGGGGAAAATTGGTATGTGGGTGATACGCTGAATATGGCTGTAGGTCAGGGCATGGATGCCGTTGCCCCTATACATGTCTTACAGGTTTATGTGGCCATAGCCGGCGACGGTATTCTTCCGTTTTTACATGTTAGAAAAGATCCCGTATATCATCCCCCTAAAACGGCGGCGATGAAATATGCCCCATACTTTGATGTTATAAGACAGGGTATTCGTTTGGTTGTAAAGAAGGGTACGGCTCGTATAATAAATATTAAAGGTGTGGATTTGGGGGCTAAGACCGGTACAGCTGAGATAGGCTTAAAGCATGTATATCATACATGGCTTGCTTATATGTCGCCCACAGAGAAAGGTCATGTAAAATATGTTGGGGTGTTCTTTGCAGAAAAAACCCCCTTTAAGAGCTGGGATTTAGGCAAAAGGGTTAAACCGTTTTTAGAATGGTTGTTGGTGAGGAGGGCAAACGGTGAAGGATGATATGAAACTAGAATTTCTCGGTGGTAGGGTATATAGATTGCATGTGGGAAGTGCTGATAGATTTGATATTGTGAGGTATATTTCTGATATGTATAGATCAAGCCCTGGTGATTTTGAAGATGTTAAGTTAGAGGTAGTTTACAATATAGCCCATCCTCTTTCCAATAAAGATAAAAATTTTATTAAATGGCGTATTAAAAGTTTTACAGCAGGCAATATTGTTGTCTCATTTGTAGAGGAGAGAGATTTGTCTTATAGCGAATCAGAGCGGGAAAAGGTCATTCCTCTAAAGCCAATACAGGCTGATATG
>Ga0256836_1001321_pt1 | contig 11010 bp, 11 predicted proteins | sample 4561380metaG_FD_185974 | JGI IMG/M metagenome (GOLD analysis project Ga0256836, IMG submission 185974) | Hydrothermal vent microbial communities from Guaymas Basin, Mexico - 4561-380 | ecosystem: Environmental > Aquatic > Marine > Hydrothermal vents | place: Mexico: Guaymas Basin | collected...
AAGTACATGACACGGAACTGCTTTTGTTCTATATCTTAGTTTAACTGTTGCATTAAACTCTATTTCTTCTATAAACATATTTAAATTATTAAGGATAACACTATTGCATTCCAATTCATCTCGTTTTCCAACAACAATCTGGTTTTTTTCAGGAATAATTTTAGTAACAAAATGTGGTTCATGTGCACCTTTGACACTAAAGCCTCTTCTTTTTCCTATAGTGTAATGCATATAGCCTTTATGTTCACCTACAACATTGCCATCTTTATCTAATACTTCGCCAACTTTATCAACAGTAACATAATCTTTTAATAGATCTGTATAGGTTGTATCAACAAAACATATTTCCGTTGATTCTTTTTGAGATGCAAAAGATGCTAAGCCTTTTAATGATGCCGCAATCTCTTTAATATCACTCTTTTTTTTCTCAGCAAGTGGAAATTTCAATCTTGGTAAATACTCTTTATTTACATAAAAGAGAAAGTAACTTTGATCTTTTGTATCATCCTCTGCCTGATAAAAAAATTTTCCATCTGTTTTTATATAATGGCCTGTTGCAAGATAATATGCACCAATAGAATCTGCAAATTTGATCATTTCACCAAACTTCATAGTTCTGTTACATAATGCACATGGATTTGGAGTTTCCCCTTTTGCATATGTCTCTATAAAAGGGTGAAATACATTCTCATTAAATTCATTTTGTAAATCTAATACATGAAGTTTTACTCCAACATACTCTGCAGCTTTTTGTGCACGCTTTAAATGGACTTCATGATAGCCGGGATTAGAGTGAAGTTTCATATAAAGGCCTTCTACTTCATAGCCTTCATTTTTTAAAAGAAGAGTAGCAACGGTAGAGTCAACACCGCCGCTCATGCCAACTAGGACTTTATTTTTATTTAATGACATCAGTTTTTAGCCTTTAAGTTGATTTAAACGCTCTTTTTTTGTTCCAATTGTAGTAATTTGTACACCAAAGTTTCCATCTACAATAACAACTTCACCCTGTGCAATTACATGATTATCTACTAAAATTTCTAAAGGATCATTTGCAAGTTGATTTAATTCTATTACAGAACCTATATCCATGTTAAGCACATCTTTTAAAAGCATTCTTTTTTTTCCTATTCTTACTCTTACAGGAAGTTTTACATCCATAATAAGAGCAATGTTCTTCATCTCTTCACTATTTAAATGAATATTATCATCACCACAGTCATTTTGTAATACAAGTCCATCATTAGATTGACTCTCTTCTTGAACTGCAGAAGATGAACCATACAAAGCATTATAAAGCTTTTCATCAATTATTAACATTAAAAGAGAATTAATCGAATCAAGTGAAAATTTATATACATACATTCGACTAAATTTTTCAAGACTCACTTCATCATCATCTTTAACGAGTTCTATACCTTCTATAGAAAAAGAGAGGATTGGTAACTCTTTTTGTGCGGAAAGGGTGTTGGAGATAGCACCAAACACATTTGAAATAATCTCTTTAGCAGCATCCATATCATCATCATTAACATCATCTCTATCACTTGCCTCTTCGCCCATCATCATATCAGAAAGAGAAGCTGCCAAATTTGGAGGAAGTGCAACCATAATATTTGCATCGATATCACCACTTACTTTTATCTTTACAAGAACAATAGGAGGTACTATATTTGAAATTATAGTTAATTCTTGTTCCTCACTCAGCTCTAAAGATGGTGCAACACCGACAAGTGCTTCAATTGTTCCAATAGTCTCTTCTTCAAACAGTTTTATAAAATCACTCATCTATAAGTCCTTATCTTCTAATAATTTATCATCATCATAAATAATATCTCGAACTCCAGATATTTTTTCATGTCTCTGTTTCTCTAATTTCTCTAATGCCCGTTTAACAGCATCTTTTTCTGTATCTATAATTTCTATTATCTGAATAGATTTTCTAAAACGTCGCAGACCTATCTCTCCTCGAAACCTCTCTTTTCCATCAACTGAAACAGTTACAATATCATCAGCTGCACTTGAAAGACGCAATACATCACCGACTTTTAAATCTAAAATATCAGCCATTGATAAATCTGCATCACCTAAATTTGCTTCAATATTTACTTTTGCACCACCAAGGAGAACTTTAAGCTCTGTATTTCTACTTTTTTTCGAACTTGTTTCATTTAGCATCAAATCACGTGAAGCAAGTTTTGGCAAAATAGGTTCAAGTGAAATTACAGGATAACAGATATTCATCATTCCGGAAGAGTGCCCGATGATAATCTCCATAACAACCATTACTACAATCTCATTTTGTGCAACAATCTGAACAACATTTGGAGATGACTCTTTAGACTCAATTGTAGGATAAACTTCCATAACTGGTCCCCATGCCTCTTTAAGTGTACTCATCATAACTCGTAAGATTGTTTCAAATAAAGAGAGTTCAATATCTGAAAATTCTCGACTTGCATCAAAAGGTTCCCCTTTTCCACCCAAAAGACGATCTAACATAGGAAAAGCAATGGAAGGATTAATCTCAATAACACCACTTCCCTCTAATGGTTTCATAGAAAAGACATTAAAAGATGTCGGATTTGGAAGAGACATTAAAAACTCACCATATGTCATCTGATCCACTGAATGAAGTTGAATCTCAACAATAGAACGCATAATTGATGAAATTTGGGATGCAAGTGAACGTGCCATCTTATCATGCACACCACGAAATGCACGCAGTTGCTCTTTTGAAACCCTATTTGGTCTTTTAAAATCATATAATGTTACTTGTCTCTGAGGAAGCAGATTATCATCTGCACTCTCAAGGACATCATCACCTTCATCTTCTACAACATCCAGTAATGCATCAATCTCTTCTTGGGAAAGTATATCTGCCATGCTCTTATGCTCCTATACCCTCTTTGATTTTTTGAATAACTGATTTATGTATCTGAGAAATTCTCGATTCGGTAATATTAAGTATACTGCTTATCTCTTTAAGTGTCAACTCTTCAAAATAGTATAGCTGAATTATCATCTGCTCACGCTCTTTATATGTTGAAAGTACTTTTTTGATAACCTCAACCAGTTCATCCTTTTCAATCTGTGCTAAAGCAGCACCCTCATCTCCAATTTGAAGTTGATCATGAAGAGGCATAACAGTATAGATACTGGATGCAATTCTTGCATCATGAACTTTTTCTATATTTTCACCCAAAATTTTAGCCAATTCTTCATCGCTTGGTTCTTCATCATGTGTAAGTCTATACTCCTCAACAGCATAATCTATCTGTTTAACAAGTTTTCGACTTGCACGGGAAAGGATATCCAAACTTCTAAGATAATCCAGCATTGCTCCATAAACTCTTTTTTTTGCATACCCCCAAAAAGAATCATTAATACTCTCATCATATCGTCTTGCTAGCTTAATTAATTCTTCAGTTCCTATGGCAGAGAGATCCGAAAAATCAACAGAACTAGGAAGCCTCTCTTTTAAGCGAAATGCCATTGCTTTTACAGCAGGAAGATAAGCAAGTGCAAGTTCATCTTCTTTATGTTTGAGATCTTCTACATAAGCATTTGCTTTCATACTTTTTGTCCTGATTGATCTTCACTGTTCATTTTCATTGCAATATCAGTTAATTTACATGCAGAATCAATAAGTTTTTCTCTTTTATTAATCTCTTTTACAAATATATCTAATTCTAATTCATGTTGTTCTTTTGGGAAATTGTAGGATTTTGCCGTAATTGTTTTATAGTAGAGTGCAATAATAATATGTGAAAACAAATAAAAAAATGTTGTAATCAAAAAAGTGTATGTAAGTAACCCCTCAGCATCGAATGATTTAAGTACACCAAAGATAATGCCTACAAAAAAACCCCATACTGTAAAAAAATAGACAAAATTTTCACCTAACATATACAACTACCCCAAGAAAGTTTAAAAATGTTCCATCAATCTTCTAAAAAGACCTGATAAACCACTCTCATTTGAAGTCACTAGCACATTACGTTCCAGCTTACTAGCTACATTATTTGCAATTTGTTGCATATCCCGTGTTGGAGAAGAAGATGGATAAAGTGAACAAAACAGTGCTCTTTGTTTTACTGCATTAGAGACTTTCATATCTGAATTAATTTTACCAATGAGACTTAACTCCAAATCAGATTCGATATTTGCACGAGCAACTTTTTGAATTTTCTCAAAAACACCTTTTGCCTCTCTATCACTCTTTACCTGATTCATAATCATTCCGATATCATTTCGAACTGTTGCAATTGTTTTAATAGTTGCATATGCATCAGTAATGGCTGCAGGATCAGGAACAGTAACCACGATAACATCATCAGCAGCATCTACAAACATCTGAATATGTTCACCAATTCCCGCACCGGTATCAATAATCATCACATCAAGCTTATCAAGAATTTTTGCTTCTTGCATAAAACGTTCAAAAAGTGCTCTATCTGAATATTTAAGTATTTCATCTCCACTCTCACCAGGAATTAAAATCAAATTCCGTGTAATAGGAATTAAAATATCACTTACACTCGCCTCCCCTTTAAGAACATGCAAAATATTTTTTTTAATCGTTACATTAAACATAATATCTAAATTTGCCAGTCCAATATCAGCATCAAAAATACCAACATTTAAACCCCGTTCAGCTAAGACATACGCAAGATTTGAACTAATCGTACTTTTACCAACACCACCTTTACCAGATGTAATAGCAATAAAACGTGTCTTTTTTGATTTTTTTGGAGTTTCTTTTATGCTTGAAGCAACAAGCTCTTCAAGCTTCTCTGCCTGATGACCCATCATACTTTACTCCTGTTAAATCCATGTAATAAACACTCAACCAAAAAATCACTCGATGCTATAACCAAATCTTCTGGAACTTCCTGCCCAACAGAAAAGTAACTAATCGGTTTTTTTGTCTCATATGCAAGTGAAAAAATATTACCAAATCCCATTGTCTCATCTAATTTTGTAAACATCAATGTATCAATTCCTAATGATGAAAAATTTTCATAAGTAACTTTAAGATCCTCATATTTTATAGAACTTGGCATTACAAGTACTACATCAATATTATATTGTGTATTATTTGCATTTAAACACTCATAGATCTTCTCTATCTTGTTTTTATCATATGGAGATGATCCCATAGTATCTATAAGAATATAATCACAATATTTTAATGAATCTAAAGCCGTTGTAAATTCAGGCGGATCCACCACTGTTTCAATTCCAAGTTTCATCATTCTAGCATACTGCATTAACTGCTCAACTGCACCTATTCTATATGTATCTAAAACAACAAGACCAACTTTATATTTTTTTTCCATTAAAAAAGAGTACCGCGCTGCTAATTTTGCAATAGAAGTAGTTTTTCCTACTCCAGTAGGACCAACAAGCATCATAACTTTTTTCGATCCGGGCATTACAGGAGTTTCACGTCTTATTGGAACCATTTTACGTAATATCGTTTGAAAATAACGTTTTACTGTTGCAGAATTTTCACGCATTCTCAGTGGCATATGTTCTAATGTTATCTGCATTAACATATCAAGATGCTCTCTATTCATTCCACTTTGTGCAGCAAGTCTATAAATCTCAGCAAATTCAGGTGGTATTTGACGCTCAAGATCAGGTGCTTTTTCGTCCCAAAACATATTTTGAATAATTTTAACTTTATCTGTAAGCTTATTAATTTCTGCCTTAATCTCTTTGAGTTCTTTAGGTTCAACAAAATTCTGATGAGAAGATGAAGATATAGACTGCTTTTGAACAGGATCCATATACTCTTTAAGCGGATCATCAACTACTTTACTAATTTCAGAAATTTGTCTGGCTGCATTAGAAATATCATACAAAACATCTTGAGACTCTTTTTTTAAAGGTTGCTGTTTTGAGAGTGGCTTTTGTTTATAACTTGCAGGAATTAACTCTTCATCAATTCCAATAACAATTTCATAGAGTGCTTCTCGACCAAGTGCTTTCTTTTGAATCTCTTTCGTCTCAATAAGCATTCCCTCATCACCAATCTCCATTTTTGCTTTTTTAAGAGCTTCAGAAGGCGTTTTCCCCGTAAAAGTTAAAATCTTCATTTTCTAACTCCCGCAAGTGGAATAACAACACTCTCACGCTTATGCCAAGCTACATGTGGAATAGTTAAATCATCTGTCTTTATATGACGATTGTCAAAAAATAATATATCCAAATCTAATGTCCTTGGTGCATTTGCAAAACTTCTACGTCTGCCAAATTTTTTTTCTATTCTATGAAGATATCGTAAAAATTCTTGCGGTTGCATAGCTGTTTTTAAAACTATAATTGAGTTAAAAAAATCATCCTGTTGTATATACCCAAAAGGAGGATTTTTTAAAATCAACGAAGTTCGTATCAGTGCTACTCTTTTATCTCTTTTTAAATAAATAAAAAGATGTTCAAACCTGCGACGTACATCTCCTACATTACCGCCTATACCAAGGGTTACTTCATAGGGTAATGAAGTTCTCAACTTGGTAGAAAAAGGAAAATGCAAATTAGTAAAAGTTTTTAAATTTTTGCCTATTTTGCGAGAGATATACATGCGGAGCTCTTATTATGCTTGTGCTTGTTGTGCTTTTTGAGCCTCTTGAGCAGCATGAATTTCATTCATAATTTGAAGCATACCCATCATTGCCAAATGATAACCAAATGGTCCAAAACCTATCACTGATGATGCACATACAGGGGCAATAAGATTTTTCTGACGAAACTCTTCACGACGGTAAATATTACTGATATGCACTTCAATAGCAGGAATACTTACTGCAGAAATTGCATCACGAATAGCAATTGAAGTATGTGTATATGCAGCAGCATTGATAATAATTCCCTGTGCTTCACCATAACACTCTTGAATCTTATCTACAATTTCACCTTCTAGGTTACTCTGAAAAAATTCAATTTCAACACCATTTTGTGTTGCCACTTCTTTCATTTGTGCATGGATCTGCTCTAGTTTCATCGGCCCATAAATATTTTGTTCACGAACACCAAGCATATTTAAGTTTGGACCTTGAATTACTACTATTTTCATTTTTAACCTTTTAATTTATTAATTTTATTTTAGGTATTTATTTTACCTAAACTATTATTAAATAGAGTTGCAAAAAAACTAAACTCTTAAAATTATTTTTTAAACTGTATAATACTTTTTAAAAACAAAGAAGAACTATGCAAATTATTACACCGCACTATATATTATTACGTGATAAAGTTGTTACAAATTTATCGGTCGCTTTTGATAAAAAAATAGAGAAAATCGCACCTTTTGATGATCTGCTTGATGCATTTCCCGATGCAAAAGTTACAACACTCAGAGAACACTCTTTACTTATGCCAGGTCTTATCAATGCCCATGTACATATAGAATTTTCCAAAAATAAAACAGAACTCACCTATGGTGATTTTCTTAACTGGCTTTACAGTGTTATTGAAAACAGAGCAGATCTTATCAATGACTGTGGAATTGAATGTATGAATGAAGCCATTGAAAAGATGCTTGCAAACGGCATCACAACATTTGGTGCTATCAGCTCACAGGCAATGGATCTTGAAGCCTGTGCCAATGCCAAACAAAATGTTGTCTTTTTTAATGAACTTATAGGATCTCAAGCCACTATGGCAGATGCTCTTTTTGGAGATTTTACTGCACGACTTAATGCTTCTAAAATGATCAAACGTGAAGGATTTTACCCCGCTGTTGCAATTCACTCTCCCTACTCTGTACATCCTGTTTTGGTAAAAAAAGCAGTAGAGATAGCTAAAAAAGAAAACCTAAAACTAACAGCCCATTTTATGGAAAGTATCGCTGAAAGAGAGTGGCTTGATGAAAGTAAAGGTGATTTTAAAAAGTTTTTTGAGGATCTTCTTTCACAAAGTCAAAGTGTTGGAAGTGCTGAAGAATTTTTAAATTATTTTGAAGGAACGGATGTACTCCTTACACATGTAACCAATGCAAATAAAGGGGAAATAGCAACTATTGCAAAAAATGGGCATACAGTTATACACTGTCCAATTTCAAACAGGCTCTTGGGAAATCCAACACTCAATATCCAAGAGTTAAACAAAAATAATATTCGCTGGATCGTAGCAACAGACGGTTTAAGTTCAAACTATGAACTTGATCTCTTTGAAGAGATGAAAATATCACTCTTTATGCACGATCAAGAACCGCTTTTAGAGTTTGCACAGGCTCTTTTAGATGGAGTAACCATTCATGCAGCCGAAGCACTCGGACTCAACACTGGAGAAATTGCAGAAGGAAAAAATGCAGATATGCTTGTTATTGATCTTGAAAATGAACCAACGAAAGAGTTACCTGTTCACTTAATACTACACAGATATAATATTTCAAAAGTTTACATTAATGGAAAACTTGAAAAAGGAGCAATATAATTATGCAATTACTGAAAAAACTCTTCTCCCCAATTACACAGACAATAGATTACATTCAAAACCATTTTAAAGCAATGCTCTTTATTTTGTTGCTTATTCTTCTCTTTACACCGGCAACTGAAGGTGAATTATCTCAAAATAATCTCCAAAAAATTGCTCTTACCGGTCCAATTATGGACTCAAGTGAAGTTGTAGAACAGATCAATAAAGCTGCAAAAAATAACACAATCAAAGGTGTGCTCTTTGTTGTTGACTCTCCTGGTGGAGCTGTTGCACCATCTGTTGAAATTGCCTATGCAATAAAAAGACTCAAAGAGAAAAAGCCTGTCGTTGTTTATGCAAAAGGAACACTGGCCAGCGGTAGCTATTATGCAAGTATCTGGGCAGATAAAATCATAGCTAATCCGGGTAGTATGGTTGGAAGTATCGGTGTTATTATGCAAGGAGCAGATCTCAGCGGTATAATGAGTAAAATAGGCATTAAAAGTCAGGTTGTAAAAGCAGGTTTATATAAACAGATAGGTACACCAGACAGAGCATGGAAGCCTTATGAAGTAAAAGAGCTTAACAAGGTTATTCAAGGAACATATGATATGTTTACACAAGATGTAGCCAATGCAAGAAAACTTGATATTAAAAAAAGAGATACGTATGCAAACGCACATATCTTTACAGCAGCACAGGCAAAAACAGTTGGATTGATTGATACAGTTGGTGTTGCATTTGATGCCAAACAAGAGCTTATTCACTTAAGTGGAGTGCAACACCCTGTTTGGAACAAAGAAGATAGATTAGATAAGTTTATGAAAAAACTAGCTGCAACAACAGCTGTAACACTGCATACCTATTTTCCAAATCTCTCTTTACGATAAAAAATGTGCACAATAAAATCTATTGTGCATATACTATTCTATTATTTGTATCACTTGATCGCTGTTTTGAAAAATTCTCTCGACTCTATCTTGCCACAATTGACCAAAAAGTTTTATATCCTCTTCTGTTGCCGATCCACTTTGCATCTTCTGCATTAAAGGCATCATAGCAGGATCTGCAGTAATTGAAGAGGGGTTATAGATAATATCTACACTTTTTGCATTATCAACACGACTAAAACGTGCACTTGATTGAATATCTGCATTAAATTCCATCAGAGAGTGACGGGCAAAATTTCCACCAAGACCTTTAAAACCACTCTTATCCGTTGCTCCTGTAATATGTGAAATCACATTACCTATCACGCCAGCAACACCCTCTTGTAAATCCTCTTTAAACGCTACCTTAACGGTTCCTCGAACGGCCCTTTGTTCCGGATAAAGAACCTTGAGTGCTGATTGTGCCATCAAATAAGCTCCGGCAACTGTCGGACAAGAGTGCCCTGCAGCTTTTACAACTTCTAAATAAGTAATCGCATACTCACCATTTTCAAAAGCTCCCAATATCTTTGCCAAGGGATCTACAAGTTCTATACTCTCTACACTATCATAAAATTTTGGATAATTCATCTATATATTCCTTTTGTTTAAAACTTTTGCTTCTATCACAACACGATCGCTCTGTGCTTCAAAAATATCACCAACAGAGAGGTCATCAATATCTATCACTTTTGTATCTTGTGATATTTGGGCAAAACCTTTTTTTGTCTTTAATTTTGGATGATTAGATTCTAACATCTTTTGCAGCTGTAAAAGTTGATTTTGAGCAAGAGAGAGTTTTGAATCTATTGCTTGGGGAAATCGCTCCTCTATATTTTGTATCATCTTTTCAAAAGAGCCTATCTTAAAATCAATACTTTGTTGCAATGATTTTTGTAACTGTTGTATCTCTTCTTGTTTTTGTGCAATTTTTCTCTCAACTGAATGCTGTAAAAAAGAGGATCTTAGATGTTCAAGTTCCTGTTTTTTTATATGCAGCTTTTGATTAAAAAGCTGCTCAAACTGCTCACTTATGCCATCAAGTGTCATATGAAGCTCATTGGTATCGGGCAGTATCATTTCCATAGCGGCACTTGGTGTTGGAGCCCGCAGATCCGCTACAAAATCACTGATAAGCCAATCGATCTCATGCCCTACGGCTGAGACTATAGGTGTTTTTGCATAAAAGATGGCATCAGCTACACTCTCTTCATTAAAAGCCCATAGATCTTCAAGACTTCCACCACCACGACCAACAACGATAACATCATACCCTGCCATATCTGCTTTTTTAATCGCCTCTGCTACTCTAAAGGCTGCACCATCACCCTGCACCAAAACATCATATATATCAATTTCCAAAAGTCTATATCGTGCATTGGCAACACGAAGCATATCTTGCAAAGCTGCTCCTGTTGCAGAGGTAATAAGTGCTATCTTTTTAGGAAATTTGGGCAGTAACTTTTTTCTCTCAGGTGAGAAATAGCCCTGCTGTGAAAGCTTTTGTTTGAGCTGCTCGTAGGCAAGTGCTAAAGCTCCCTGCCCAAAAGGCTCAATAGAAAAACAGTTAATCTGATAACTTCCACGAGGTTTATAAAGCGTAAGCGCTCCGTCAATAATGACCTTTTGCCCCTCTTCAAGCCGAAACTTAAGTTTT
>Ga0256836_1001323_pt1 | contig 10999 bp, 8 predicted proteins | sample 4561380metaG_FD_185974 | JGI IMG/M metagenome (GOLD analysis project Ga0256836, IMG submission 185974) | Hydrothermal vent microbial communities from Guaymas Basin, Mexico - 4561-380 | ecosystem: Environmental > Aquatic > Marine > Hydrothermal vents | place: Mexico: Guaymas Basin | collected...
TCATTTTTATCGTGTGTTACATAGATGAGTGTAAAACCTAACTCTTTTTGAAGTTTATCTATACTTTGAACAAGTTTTTCTTTTAGTTGTATATCTAAGTTTGACAAAGGCTCATCCATCAAAATAATTTTTGGTAAAACTACAACTGCTCTAGCTAGAGCAACTCTTTGTTGCTCTCCACCTGAGAGTTCATCAACCATTTTTTTGTTATAACCTTTTAAATCAACAAACTCTAAAAACTTATCTACCTCTAAAAGCCGTTGTTTTTTTGGTACTTTTTTCATCTTTAAACCAAACTCTATGTTTTGTTCTACATTTAGATGTGTCCAAAGTGCTAAGTCTTGAAACACCATTGAGAGTTCCCTTTTATGGGGAGGTATGATGATTTTACCATCTTTACTAACCAGTTTAGTATCTATGATAATCTCACCTTTGTTAGGTGCTATAAAACCAGCTATTAGCTGTAAAATCGTACTTTTACCTGAACCTGATGCACCTGCGATTACAACCTTTTCTTTAGGTTTTATCTCTAAAGAAAAGTCTGTTAAAACATCCTCTGTCGCATTTTCATACTTAAAAGATACATTTTTAAACTTTATCATAACTTCCCTTTTTTAAATAGATATATCAACATACTAAATGGTATAAGGATAGACAACATAAGTATGACACAAAGAGATGCTATCACCTCTGGTTGTGAGTTTGCCATTTGGGTTAGTATATAGATGGGTAGTGTATCGTACCCTGCTGGATATACAAGTGAAGTGATGGTACTCTCTTTCATAGAAAATATAAAACTAATCATAAAGATAGTAAAAAACATATTTTTTGAAGATGGGATGATGATATATACCAAAACTTCAAACCAATTTGCACCAAAAATTTTACCAGCGTCTATGATGTTTTTTTCTAACTGTAGTATCTTATTTTCTACAATTTTTGTGCTAAAAAGTAAGTATTTACTAAAATATCCAAAAATAATAATCAAAGGGGATGTATATACAAAATCTACATATTTACCGTTCCAAAACAAAACCAAAGCTATAGCCAAAATAGCACTTGGTAATATAAACAAAAAGATTATACTCAAATCTAAAAACTTGTAAAACCTAACTTTTGAGACTATGATATAACCACTCAAAATACCCATAAAACTCAACAACAATGATGAAAAAAAAGCAAATATAAAACTTCTTTTTAGTGGCTCATAAGCTTTTAGTAATGCTATATAAAAATTTTCAAAACTCTCTATAGTTATAAACATACTTACAAGTGGCAAAATCACACTAAAAGAGATAAATATAAACCCAACTATAGAGAAAAAAATTTGTTCTCTTTTAGTAAAGGTTATAACATTTATGTTGTTAGTATGTCGATATGAGATTTTTTTTGAACTCCTATTTATCAAAAAAAGTACAAAAAAACTTACGACCAACATAGGTAAAGTCATAACAACTGCACCATTAAAATCATAAAAAGCACTAAAAAGGGTAAATACTTCAAGTGGAAATACATAAAAACGAAGAGTATTTGCTACACTATACTCACCAAAAGTTAGTATAAAAACTATGCTAAAAGAGAGCCATATATAAGGGGTTATCAAAGGTATAGTTATATGTTTGATAACACTTAAAAAACTACTAGATAGCAAAGCCACATTTTCTAAGTTTGGATTTATTTGCTTTAGAAAAAATATACTAAATAATAGTGGTATAGGTAGATATATACTACTAAGTATAAAAGCACTACCACCAAAACCAAACAAAAACTGACTAAAGATACCATTTACACCAACTACATCTATCCAACCAAGAGCTATGATATATGGAGGTAAAAGCAAAGGGATAACAAGTAAAAATACAAAAATCCGAGAGAGATAAAAATCAGTTTTAGTAAATAAAACAGCAAAAACAGTACCTATAACTGTAGTTATAGTAGCTACAGTTATAGAGAGAAACAAACTATTTTTTAACCCAAGTAAAACACTTTTGGTGCTAAAAAACTCTACAAGAGAAAAACCATCTCCAAAGATATTTAAAAAAGCATCTTTAAACATAAAGATAACTGGTAAAACAGCGATAAAAAATACTAAAACATAAACAAATATAGCAAATTTTACCTCTGTTTTCATACTATTGATTTATCCATTCCCTTAGATATGGTTGTATCTCTATCAGTTTTTTTGCAACCTCTTCATAATCTACATCCATAACCTTTAACTCTTTTATAGGTTTTAAATTATTTGGAGTTTTTACACCCTCATGTAGTGGTATCTGTTCACATTGAGCATAGGCTAATTTTCTCTCTGTTTCTTTACTTAAAAGATAATCTATAAGTTTTTTTGCATTGTCTAAATGGGGAGCTTTTTTTATAAGCATAACAGCATTTGGTACTACAAATACACCTAAAGCACCCTCTTCTTGGTCTGGGTATATCACCTCTACATCTCTGCTTTGTTTTAACCTACTCATAGCATCATCACTATCAACCAAAGCAAAATCATACTTTTTAGATGCAACAAAATCTGCACTCTCACCATTACTTGTTGATATAGCTACTTTGTTTTTCTTTAGCTTTTGTAAAAATTTATCTGCATCTTTTAAAACTGTAAAAAGTGCTGAGATATGTGTAGTGGTAGTACCAAAAAGTGGGTTTGCTATAACTGCTTTTTTAGCAAACTTTTCATCTGTGTAGTCAAATATAGAAGATGGTTTATCTACAGCATCTTTGTGTACTATAAACAACCGAATCCGTGCAGAAAAGCCACACCAATAATTGTTTTTCTCTTTAAAAACACTAGCTATACCATCAGAATTTACACTTTTATATGGAGCTAAAACACCTTTTAGTTTTAATACCTCTGCACGGATAGGCTCATTTGCCCAGTAAACATCCGCATGAGGGTTGTTTTTCTCTGCTAAAAGTCTGTTCATTATACCTGTACTTTTAGACTCTTCACTATCGTAGATAGCATTTACCTCTATACCAGTTTCCCTCTCAAAGTCTTTTAAAATAGGTTCTGAGAAAACTTGGTCTTGTGACACATAAACAGTTACACTCGAAGCCTCTAATACTAAAGAAGTAAAGATAACAAGATTTAAAAACAGCTTTTTCATTTTGTTATCTTTATATGTAAGTCATCAAAAGATGTTTTAGCATCTGCTTTTGTCCATAAACCAACACCACCACTATACAAAATACTAGCATCCTTTTTTTCTAAAACCTTTTTACCATCTAAATAACCTGTAAAATGGTTATCATTTTGAACCACTTTTATAGTGTGCCAACCTTTTGAGAGTGTTATAGTAGTAGATGCTAACTGTATCCTATCTCCATCTATAACCTTATAAAATGTTAAGTTGTCTTCAAGTGGATTAAATCTAGCTATGTAGTAGTTACCTTTATCTTTAACTCTCCACATCAACCCACCACCTTGGTCTAACATACCACTGTTAGCTTTAAATTTTACACTTATCTCACCATTGTAAAAGTTTATATTTTTATTGAAAAAGAGATTAAAACCAAGCCCACCAAAACCAAAAAAACTTTTTTGATTTTTAAGCATAGATACAACTTTACTACCTGATGGTGCATCTTTTAGTGTTTGAACTTCCCATGTTGAGAATTGTGTCCACTCTTTTTGATTTAAGTTTTCAAAATCTACATATATCTCTTTATCTACACTAGAAGCATATATAGAACTACCAATAAGCAACGATAAAATAACTCTCTTAAACTTAAACATTTTTATCCTTTTAATTTTATTTATATGACTCATATAGATTTAACAACTCTAGTTGTTTATCTATCTCTAAAACTTTTACATTTATATCTTGAATTTTAAGCGAATTATTTAAAGTTTGAACATCATATTCCGTTTTATAACCAGCTTTATAAAGCTCTTTTGTATCTTCTAAAAGTTTTTTATAAAGAGTTTTATTTTGCATACTTAACTTCTCTTTTTTAGATAAGTTTGCTATGTTTTGAAAAACTTGTTCATATAAAGATGCAAGAGTTTTTTGTTTGTCTTTTATATCTGTCTTTGACTTTAGGTAGTTTACTTTTGAACTTTGTATATCTCTAAAAGTGTTTATATCTATGGGCATAGTAACTCTAAAACCGTAGTTATAGTAGTTAATATCTTGAGAGAAAGCGATGCCATTACCAAACTGTTGGTTTTCACTTTTAGACCAGTTATAACCTGCTGTAAAGTTTACACGGGGTAGATACTTTGCTATAGTGATATTTTGGTTATAGTCATCTTTTTCTATCTTACTTTTTGCCATTTTTAAAACAAGATTTTTTTCTAAAAACTCATCTTCTTTTAAAAGCTTAAAGTGTGGGATGAAAGCCGTTTTATAATCTATATCGCTCAAAGTTTTAAAGTATGATATAAGTTTTTCTTTAGAGGTTTGTATATCATAAAACATCTCTATAAAACCATTTTTATCTATGATAGCCCTATCTAAAAAACCAGAATCTAACTGACCACTTAGATATGCATCTTTTTTTAACTCTAAGTTAATCTCAGCATTTTTTATAAGTAGTTTTTGCTTTTGTATGTTTAAATCTACTTTTTTTATCTGCATCAAAGTTGAGATGGCATCTTTTATAAGCTTTCTTTTTGCAACCTCTACAGAGTAGTTTGCATAGACTAGGGATGCTTGTGCATACTTGATGCCATAGTAGATTCCCCCACTTGAAAAGATGGGTTGGTCTATAGTTATAGAACTATTTTTAGTAACTTGAACAGCCTCATAAGGTTTACTTTTGTTGTAAACATATTGCAACTTTATAGGTGCTATCCAAGAATCTCTTAGTTTAGAACTATCTGCATCATTTTTTTCATAGTCATAACTAAACTGCTCTTTTTTAGTTGATGATATGTATGATTCTAAATTATCTTCACTATATGCTACACCACTACAAAGTAGCCATAGCACGAGATAAGTTTTCAAACCCCTCATCAATTTCCTCTTTTGTTATAGTAAGTGGTGGTAAAAATCTTAAAGTATTTCTACCAGCTTTTAAAACCATCACACCCTCTTTAGTCGCATTTACAATGATGTTTGAAAGTGTATTAGCATCTATAACTCTTAAACCACACATCATACCGATGCCAACTTTTTTAGTAAATAACTTACTATTTTTTGTATAAAAATCTTCTAGTTTTTCATTAAAATACTTAGTAATCTCTTCTAGTTTTCCACTTTTTTTATACTCATCTAGTATATCTACAACTGCACAAACAGCAGATGTACTAAGGTAGTTTCCACCAAATGTTGAACCATGGTCTCCAGCTGTTAAGATACCTTTTAACGATGTCATAACTACACCAACTGGAACACCACCACCAAGACCTTTAGCTAAAGTGATTATGTCTGGTTCTATCTCATAAACTTGAGATGCAGTAAACTCACCAGTTCTATAAGCACCTGTTTGAACCTCATCTACTATAAGTAAAATTCCACGAGATTTTAGAAGTTTAGCTAGTGCTTGAACCTCAGCTTTGTCTTGTGGTTGAACTCCACCCTCACCTTGAACTAATTCTATCATCACAGCAGAAGTATGGTCATCTAGTAAACTCTCTACTGAGTTTATATCATCAGCATATACAAAACCATCAGGAAATGGACCAAAGTAATTATGCATAGACTCTTGTCCTGTTGCTTTTACTGTTGTGATAGTACGACCGTGAAAAGATTGTTGAAGTGTTATAATTTTGTACTTTTTAACTTCACCATCTCTTTCACCCCATTTTCTAGCTATCTTTATAGCACCCTCATTTGCTTCAGCACCACTGTTTCCAAAAAAACACTGCATATCATAACCACTAGCTTCTACTATCTTTTGTCCAGCTTTTGCTTGTGGAGCGATATTGTAAAGGTTAGATATATGAGTTATGTTTGAGATTTGCTCACATATAGCTTCATTTACTTTTTTGTTTGAATGACCTACACTTACTACCCCTATACCAGAAGTAAAATCTATGTAGTTTTTACCATTAACATCTACTAACCTTGCATTATCTCCACTTACAAATTCAACCTCTGCTCTTGCATAAGTTGGTAGTATATATTTTTTATCTAACTCTTTAGTTTTCATTTTTTTCCTTTAATTTAGTTATATCTTCTTGTGTTAGTCCAGTTTTTAAAGCTATCATCTCTATATCCAATATATCTAAAAGTTTTTTGGCTACTTCTAGTTTAGCATTTTTTTCACCCTCAGCTTTACCTTTTTCAAGCCCTTCTTTCATGCCTTTTTCAAGACCTTTTTCAAGACCTTTTTCAAGACCTTTTTTTATACCTTTTTTTATACCTTTTTTTATACCTTTTTGCATCCCCTCAAACTCTGCTTTTTCTTTTGCAAACTCCATTACTGCATAGTTATCCCACTTAGCTTTTAAGTCTTGTTGGTAAGCAAACTGTTCATCACTATCTAGTGCTAAAAATTCAGCTACATCAAAAGCCTCTTTAAATATATCATCATTTTGTAAGATTTTTGGTACAGAAGTAACATCATTTAGATTTTTTAAGTAGTATAACCACTTATCTAAATGTGAAGACAACTCTTGTTCTGTTTTTCTAAACTTTGGCATCTCTAAGTAAATATATGTTAGCTTATCATAAAATATATCTTTTGTATCTTCATCACATAGCTTAACTTTTGTAAGATATTTTGAATATCTATCATCCTCTTTACTTTTGTTATACCTTAAATCTATATCCATACTAAAATCTAATATACCTATAAAATATATCTTTGTCAGTTGATAGTTCCAAGCACCTTTTTTAGCCTGTTCTTGTATAGGAAAAGTTGTATAGTATATACTTCTATCTTTAAAATATTTTTGTTCACTTTTTTGAAGTTCAACTATAAACTTGTTATCTTTTGTATCGGTACAATATACATCAAATATAGCTTTTCTATCATAAATTTTTAGTCCTAATTTTTCTAAACTTCTATATTCAATATCTACTATTTTATCTTTTAATTCCAAAATATCATTTAGAAAACTGATAAGAAGTTTTTTATTTTTCTCTGTTCCAAAAATATGTTTAAATCCAAAATCTGTAAATGGGTCTATATATTTATCTTTTATAGATATACACATCTTTTTTCCTTTCTAATTTACAGCAACAACACAATTGCGACCACTATTTTTAGCCGAATACAACATATTGTCTACTCTTTTTACAATTGTATCAAATTTATCAACACCTCTATAACCAACAACACCGAAACTACATGTTAATGTTTCAACATCATTAAACTTATGCTCATCAATAATTTTTCTTAACTTATTAGCAAATCTTTCTGCATTAACAATATCAGAATTTACAATTATCATAAACTCTTCGCCACCCCATCTAGCAAATATATCTTCTTCTCTAATATGTTTAGTTACAAGTTTTGTAAGTTCTATAAGGATATTATCACCTACATCATGTCCATAATTATCATTTACCTCTTTAAAATGATCTATGTCAAACATTATCAAAGAAAATTCCCGTTTTTGATGTAGTTTTTTGTTAAGATAATGATCAAACCTATCTCTTGAATATATATTTGTTAAACTATCATGGTAAGCTTTACTTTCTAGTTCTTTTTGTTTTTGGAGTTCATCGGTAATATCATAAAAAACCACTATAAAATCATTTGACTTAGAGAAACCATTTATTATAATTTTTATATATCTTTTGTTAGAATCTTTATCTTTTAAAACAACTATATGATCTTTATCTGGATACCTATGGATATATTCTATCCAGCTTATGCCGTCTATCGTTTTTTGTAAATAACCATCTTCTTTTAAAAAATAATCGCATACACATCTGTTACCAAGTTTATAAAAGTCATAGATACTTTTTACATCAAAAAAGTCTAAAAAGGCTTGATTTGCATCTTTTATTATTTTTCCATCTGTTACGATCAACATATCTTTTTGAGTATCAATAATATTTCGTACATATCTTTTGTACTCTACCTCTTTATAAATAAAAAATATAATAGTTAAACCAAACAATACAGCAAAAATAGCTTCTTCTATAAATGTTCTAAAGATTTTACTAGATATATTGTCTTCAACACCTGTCAATAAAAAACCTATATGTTTACCATTGATATCATCTATAGGTGTATTTATAGCCATATAGTCTTTATCTTTATGACTAAACTTTATAAAACTCGCTTTATCATAGGAGATTTTTTTTACAAAATCTTTTCTATGTATAACTTTTTTAAATCTTTGAGACAGATCAGCATTCATCTTTGTTTTGAGAGTATAAAACTCGTGATTGCCTAGTTTTATCTCAACATAGTTATCTTCAGTTTTTTGGTCACTAGAGATTTCATCTATATACTTTTTATATATAAACAACATATTTTTTGTACCAAAAAGTTTTTGCATCTCTTTATCTATAGCTTCAAATTTTATACCAAACTCATAACTACCAACAAATTCACCATCATAAAAAAGTGGATATTGAAACCTATAAGATGTGGCATAAAGACCTATTTCAAAACCACTACTTGCTAGCATAGTATCTTTAATAATTTTTAATGATTTTCTTTTTTGTATGATTGGGTCATCATACTTATCTAAGTGATGAAACCTTAAAAGTGAATTTCCGTATTTGTCAAATATATGAAAAGTATCTAAACTTGCTAACTTTCTATCATTATATATAGAGGTAAACTCTTTTCTTAACTTGTATCTTATTTTATCACGAACATCCACAGAAGCTCCATTAGCATCTTTAACAATAAAAGCCAACTTAGTTTCGTACTGATCATGGTATGAATCATTTAGTAGTTGCAATGAATTTACAGCACCACTAAAACTTCTCTGCACTGAAGTTTCTAAGTTATGTGCATATACAGATAACTTTGTATTATACTGCGATAATAAATAATATATAACAATAAAAAAATACAACATAAAAGTTAAAATATATTTATACATAACCTTATTTTAACATATAAACCTTTATAATAGCTATATGAAAAACTTAATATTAATGATACTATTTACCACTTCACTTTTATCTGAAACTCTCTCTTTTGGTGCTATTTCAACTATAGATAAGTCTGTTATGGAAAAAAAACTTACCCCACTTATGAGTTATATATCTAAAGTTATTTCAAAAGATTTACATTTTGAAACAGGCTTTGACTATTCTGATACTATAGAACAATTTAAAAATGGTCATTATGACTTAGGTTTTATTGGTCCATCACCATTTATAATAGCATCTCAAAATACAAAAAATAAACTACAAATCATAGTTGGACTAAACAACAAATGTGATGGAAATTTTCATAGTGTTATAGTTGTTAGAAAAGATTCAGATATAAAAACACTTGATGATTTAGATGGTAAATCATTTGCATTTGGTTCACCAAAATCAACCCTATCTTTTTTTATGCCTATGAATCTATTGCAAAAAAATCATATAGATAAAAAATTATCTCATTATGATTTTTTAGGTAAACATGACAAAGTAGCTAAGTATGTCATTATGGGTAGATACGATGCAGGTGGGATCAAAGCTTCAGTAGCAAAAAAATATTCAAAATACTTAAAAGTTATAAAAAAGACTATCCATGTTCCTGACTTTGTAATAGTAGCGAGTTCAAAGATACCTAAAAAAACAGTTGAAAAATTGAAAAAAGCACTACTAAAACCTGAAGCACAAAAATTAGCAAAGTTTATCAAGCCATCTGCTACAGGATTTAAACTTAGAAAATACAGTGACTATAAAGAGTTAAAAGAGATTATGTTAAAAGTTAATCCAAACTCTTTAAAGTAACTTGATTTTCTTGATAACAAGCTGATTTACCACTATATGATGCCAATGATGAAGTAATATTATTTACACCTTTAGTTCCACTATAGATTAAAACACAATCCTCTCTTACATCATCACAAAGTTTTACTTCAAGAACAACACTTCCAACCTCTGAGATAATCTCTATCTTTTGAGTTTCTTTAAAACCTAATGCACTGTTTATATATACATACTTATCTCTGTTAAACTGAGAGTTTAAAGACTTGGTACTTTTTGGAGTTATTAGATGTAGTTTCTTCTTATCTACCCTACCCAAATCTATACTATCTAAAAATTCAAATTCAGATATGGTTTGCTTTTTTTCTATAACTTTAGAGTTTTTAAAATGATTTAGATAAAACTCTTCACTCTCTAACTCTATAGAGAACTCATCACAAAGGTATCTACTAAGGTCGTATTCACTTATACCATATTCAGTATCTCTTATCTTTGGCATCTCTTTTAAACAACTATAAGAGTAAGATGAACGAATATCATTTTTAACTAAAAAATCTTTTGCAGGTATAACTAAGTCTGCCATTTGACTCGTTTCATTTTCGTATAATCCAAAATAGATTTTATTTTTTACTTTTTTTAGTGACTCTTCTACCCTTATAGAATCTGGCATCTGAGATAAAGGGTTTGCACCTTGGATGAAAACTGTCTCAAAATCTTCAAATTTAGTATCTACCTTTGAAACTCTTTTTGCTTTAGTATTAAACGGTGAAGTTATACCATCTTTTGAATCTCCAAGATATGCAACTCCACACCCCTCTTTTCCAAAAAGACCAAGATTAACAGCAAATGCATCTATAGCTCTCATGATGTCAGCTCCATCACGATACTTTTGAACACCTACTCCACAAACTATAGCTACTTTTTTGTTTTGTATTAGTGCTAGTAAATCACCTATATCACCAAGGGTTACATCTATTTTATCTAATGTTTTTTTTATCCGTATAGTTTGTGTTAGTTCATAAAAATCTTCATATTCATCTGCAAACTCTTCTAAAAACTCTATATCACAACCACCCTCTATATGTAAAAAACGGCTAAGAAGCATAGCTAGGTAAAAATCACCTCTAGGTTTTATCTGTATATGTAGGTCAGCAGTCTTTGCTATCTTAGTTTTTATAGGGTCGATAACTATGATGGTTTTGCCTTTTAGT
>Ga0256836_1001324_pt1 | contig 10995 bp, 9 predicted proteins | sample 4561380metaG_FD_185974 | JGI IMG/M metagenome (GOLD analysis project Ga0256836, IMG submission 185974) | Hydrothermal vent microbial communities from Guaymas Basin, Mexico - 4561-380 | ecosystem: Environmental > Aquatic > Marine > Hydrothermal vents | place: Mexico: Guaymas Basin | collected...
GTAAAAATAAAATGGCAAGTGCTATGGAAACACTAGAATGGATAGATAGTATCACTGTTTCTAAAAAGAAATATGATACTATGACTTCTGAAGAGCAATTAAATCTTCTTCCTACTGGTATCTTAAAACAAGATACTGAAGCTGATGAATATTGTGAAATGTATGCAGAAATACAAAAAGTACATCAAGGTGAGCGTAAAAAAATCACTCAAGATGATTTTGCTAAAAAAATATAGGGAGACACTATGGCTAGAGACTTAATGAGATTTACAGGTGTTGGTGGACAAGGTGTTCTTCTTGCTGGTGAGATTTTTGCAGCTGCAAAAATTAAAGCTGGTGGGCATGGATTAAAAACTGCAACATATACATCACAAGTTCGTGGTGGAGCTACTGTTGTTGATATTACTCTTGATGATGAAGAAATTTATTATCCATATGCAAATGATGGTGAAATTAACTTTATGTTATCAGTTGCACAAATGAGTTATGACCTTTTTAAAAATGGTGTTCAAAAAGGTGGTACTATTGTTGTTGATCCAAATTTAGTTAAACCAACAGAAGAAGATAGAAAAAATTGGATTATCCATGAGATTCCTATTATAACTATAGCAAAAGAAGAGGTTGGTAATGTTATTACTCAATCTGTTGTTGCTCTTGCTATTGCAAATACAATGACAGGTGCACTTGAAAAACAACAACTTGTAGATGTAATGCTTTCAAAAGTTCCAGCTAAAGTTCATGATGTAAATAAAGTTGCTTATGATCTTGGTGAAAAATATGCTAAAGAAGTAATGTAAATTACTTTAAGTAATCCTATTTTATAAATAGGATTACATTTTATAGGTACAGCATATAGTTACTTGTAATTTTAATTGCAAGAGGAAAGTCCGAGCTGCTGTAAGACAGTGTTCCATTTAACTAATGGCCGTAGTAATACGAGGGAAAGTGCAACAGAAAATAAACTTCCATTTTATGGTAAAGGTGAAAAGGTGTGTTTAAGAGACCACCAGTCTTTATAGCAATATAGAGAGCTTGTAAACCCAACATGGCAGCAAGAAATAGGTGGTCAGCGTCTTACATTGCTACTATTTCGCTAAAGATATTTTGTAAAAAATATATTAGATTAATGCTATTTAAACAAAACTCGGCTTATAGCTGTGCCTATATTTATAGCCCCTATCTTAAGGGACTATTATACATTTTAATCTATTAACTCCAGAGCATTTTTTATAGCATTTATATATGAAAGTTTTTTTGCTTTACCTTTATAAGCTATATCAAAAGCTGTTCCATGATCAACAGATGTTCTAATGATTGGTAAATTTAGTGATATGTTTACACTTTCATCAAAGTAAAGTGCTTTTAAAGGTGCTAAGCCTTGATCATGATACATTGCTATAAAATATTTGTATTGTTTTCTACTGTTTGGTGTAAATGCAACATCTGGAACAAGTGAACCTATGAAAAGTTCTTTTCCTATTATTTCATTTGCTTCTTCTATAGCTTTGTTTATCTTTTTTTCTTCATTACCCAGTACACCATTATCTCCAGCATGTGGATTTAGTCCTAAAACAGCTACTTTCTTATCACCTATACTTTTATGAAAGTCAAGAAAAAATTGTGTTAATTTATCTGTTTTTATATAAGAAGCAACATCTTTTAGAGGTATATGTTCAGTATATAAAGCAACAAACATATCTTTACAACCTAGCATCATTATAGCTTCTTTATCAAAGTGTTGACGAAGTAAATCTGTATGACCTTTATAATCTAGTCCTGCTAACATCCAAGCTTCTTTATGAATTGGCATTGTTACAATTGCATCAGCTTTATTATATTCACAAAGTTCTATTGCTTTCATAAAACTTTCATAAGAGTATAGACCTGCTTTAGCATCTATTTTACCTGCTTCAATTTTAAAGTCTCCATCTATATTTTGAAGTTCAATATCATCTGGTATATCTATTTTTAAAAGTTGTGAAGCTTGTTTTAGTAGGTTTTTATTTATACAGTAGATTGGTTTACATAGTTTAGAAATTTCAAAATGTGCCTTTAATGCTATCTCTATCCCAACACCATTTAAATCACCAACACTTATAGCTATTTTTTTCATCTTATTGTTAATCTTTTCATCTCTTTTACAGCATCTGCTAAACCACTAAAAACACTTCTAGCTATGATACTTTGACCGATATTTAACTCAACTATCTCTTGAATCTTCATCATTTCGTGAACATTATGATAGTTTAGTCCATGACCTGCTGCTACTTCTAAACCTATCTCATTTGCTCTTTTTGCAGATAGTTTTATATCTTCTATAGATTTTTCAAGTCTTGAAGATAATTCATAACGAGGTAATTCAAGTTCTTTTACTGAATGGTTAGAGTAGGGTAGTGATGAATTCAACATCGCAAAAAGATTTGAAAATAATCCCGTATGAAGTTCTACCATCTCTGCTCCCAACTCTTTTGATTTTTCAACAGCTTCTATAGTTGGATCAATAAAAAGTGAAACAGGTATAATTGCATCATGGAGTTGTTCTATAGCAAAAGACACTTCATCTTCATAAGTAAAAACATCAAGCCCACCCTCAGTTGTAACTTCTTCTCTTTTTTCAGGGACTAAAGTTGCACGATGTGGTTTAAACTCGCTTACTATGTTTAAAATTTCTTTATTTATAGAACATTCTAAATTTATAGGTAAAGTAGAGTGCATCATAATATTTTTAACATCTATATCTTGTATATGTCTTCTATCTTCCCTTAAATGTATAGTGATTTGGTCTGCTCCATTCATACAAGCTACATTTAAAGCATTTAGTATATCTGGGTCATTTACTTGTCTTGCTTCTCTTAAAACTGCTACATGGTCTATATTTACACCTAATTTCATTGTGTTCATTTGCTATTTTTCACCTCATTCATAAAATCTACATAATGTTTTTCTAACTCTTTATGGTCTACTAAGTTCCCGACATGAACTTCAACAACTCTAGTCTTTTTATAAGGAGCATCTCTAAAAACTTCTTCAAGTTCATCATGTATAAATACTGGTACAACATCTAGTTTATTTGCTTTTGCTATTTTTGAAGCACCACTTTGAAATTTTAGAAGACCTTTATTTTTATGTCTTTCACCCTCTGGGAATATATATATATTGAAATCATCAATTTGTTTAAAAGTTGATTTTATCATCTTAAAAAAGCTTAGAAGTTTTTTAGGATTTTGTAAATCTACACTTATACAACCACTATATTTAAAAAAATCCCCATAAAGCCAATGTTCAAAAAGTTCATGTTTTGCTATCCAAGTACCATTTTTGTTATGTTTTTCAAATATATTTTCCATAACAAGTATATCTAAAAGTGAACGATGGTTTATAGCATATAGAACTTTGTTTTGTTTTGGAATCTCACCAACTAACTTTACTTCTATATTTAGATGATTTAAAATTTTGTTTGAGTAAGTTTGTCTTTCAATAGCTAGTTGTTTATATGCTTGTCTATATGTAATAAATGGATGAAAATATGTCTTCTTAAATATCTTTACATATTTTAGTCCAAGTTTTATCATAAATATAAGTTTTAGTATTTGTCGTATCATTTTCTACCTCTAATTTAGAACAAAATTATAACTAATTTCTTGTTATTTCTTATATAAAAGAAATTATAAACCACCATCATAAAGATACCAATCAGCTTCATAACTAGGCTCAACCACTTTACCTAAAATAGCTTCTTGATTCTTTCTATAAAAATCATAGTTCTTTTCATATTTTTCCCACGAGGATGCTTTACCTTCACCAATCTCTTTTTGAAGATGTATAAATCCTTCTAATATAGATTCTGGTCGTGGCATACAACCATTTACATACATATCTACTGGTAGATAGTCTTCTAATTTCTTTATAGTGTTATAAGAATCCCAGTACATCCCACCATTAATAGTACAACTTCCAAGTGCTAAGATATATTTAGGATTACTCATCTGTTCGTAAGTTCTTATGATTCTTCTGAGTGTTTTGTAAGAACAATACCCTGAAACTATGATAACATCAGCTTGTCTAGGAGTAGCTGAACCTCTGATACCTAGTCTTTCTGCATCGTAGCGACTTGTAAATGTTGGTGGCATCTCTATTGCTCCACAACCAGTTCCATAAGCTAGTACAAATATACTTCTTTTCCTAAACCAGTTCATTAAAAAGTCTACACTATTTTTATGTGAAGTATCTGAGTTTAAATCACCCTCTAAAATCTTTTGTTCTTTTAAAAATCCAGTTTCCATTATGCACTCCACGTAGCTAGTAAAAGTCCTACTATGCTTATAGCAGTAGGAACTTTAAGTAAAAAATCAATACTTTGTGGTGTTTTAAATCGTCCATAAAGAGATCCAAAAGCTATAACAAAGAAAAAAAGTATAAAAGTTTTTATAGTAAGTTCTACAAAACTACTAGCTCCACCCAAAAATAGATGTACCATCAAAACTAACTTAGCAAATGTAAATATAGCACTTTGACTCATTAGTAGTGCTAAAAATTTCCCACTAAATTCACTAGCAGGACCAGAATAAACTTCAACAGGCGCACCAACTACATCAAAAGGGGATTGTCCCATCATACCAACAAATGAGAATAATGCACCTATAAAAAGAAGAGGGTAGACAAAAGCATTAAAAGTTGTTTGAGCGGATGCTATAGTAGTTATGTCGGCACTAGAGTTTAAACTCATAATGGCAATAACAGCTATATAAAAAGGCATTTCAAGTGCAAAGAGTCGACTAAGCCCACGAGTGATACCCATAGCACCAAAAGGGTTTCCTCCAGCACCAACAGCTAGAGCATTACCAAGAGGACCAAGAACTAAAAGATAAAGAACTAAAAAAAGATTTCCATATTCACTTAAAGCTTTAAAATCTGAACCAGTTGTAAAAAGTGGTATAAAAAATAGAGTCATAATAGCTCCACTCATCATAATTATAGGCCCTAGATAAAACATCCATCCATGGTTAGTTGTTTCTTTTTTTAAAAAGAATTTTATAGAATCCATAAATGATTGATAAACAGGTGGTCCAATACGAAGCTGAAATCTTGCTGTGATATTTCTATATAAACCATAATATAAAAAACCAAAACTATAAGCGATAAGTAGGATTAAAAAAAGTTGCATAAATAGCATTTAAGAGTCTTCCTTCATTATTTTAGCATAAGTAAGAGACCATAAATAACTTCATAGCCAACAACATTTAAAAGGTTTATATACAAGGCGAACTTTACTTGGCGATACTAGTATCGTTAAGTGAAGTTCAACGCAGAAGATAGACCTTTTAAATGTTGCCCTACTGGTGGCTTGAGAAGATACGATCTACTTCGTTAAAAATTCTTGAAGCTACTAGTAGCTCCTGCGAACTTTCGCCTCATATCTCATATCTTCTCAAGCCATTGGCTATGAAGTTATTTATGGTCTCTTACTTAACTTGTGACAAATTATAACAGTTATGCTATGAAAAGTTTATTAAATAATTTAATTATTGTTAAGTTTAATTAGTTTATATTTATTTTCTATCAGCACCTATTGCTTGAGTTATGTTTGTATAGCCGTCTGCTTTTAAAAGTTTTATTAACTCTTTGTTGATATTCATAATCATATCAGGTCCATGAAATATAAGCCCACTTAGTATTTGAACTAAAGATGCACCTGCTTTTATTCGTCTATATGCTTCTTCTGCTGAATCGATTCCACCAACTGAGATAAGTATAGTTTTTCCATATAGTTCTTTAGCTATCGCTTCAAAAATTTTAAAACTTTTCTCTTTAAGTACAGCACCACTAAGCCCACCTATATCTTTAGGATTTTTAACTAAAGAGTAATCTATAGTTGTGTTAGTAGCTATGATGCCATCTGCACCTTTGTCAACTGCTAAAGTAGTCAATGCTACTGCATCTTCTGGTGTCATATCTGGTGCTATCTTTAGTAGAATAGGTTTATCTGTAATTGCTTTAGCTTCTTTAAAAAGTTTAGTTATGAACTCTTCATTTTGTAAATTTCTTAACCCCGGAGTATTTGGTGAAGAGATATTTATAACAAGATAATCACCCAAATTTTTAAATGCTTTTATAAGTCTTGTATAGTCATTTATAGCTTCATTTTCAGGAGTTATTTTATTTTTACCTATATTTACACCGATAGGAGTTACAAAAGGGTATTTATCTTCTAGTCTTTCTTCAACATAATACATACCGTTATTGTTAAATCCCATAGCATTTTGGATAGTTTCTTCCTCTATGTGTCTAAACATTCTAGGTTTTGGATTACCATCTTGTGGTCTAGGAGTAACTGTTCCTATCTCTGTATAACCAAATCCAAGAACTCGCATCCCTTCTATCATAGTAGCATTTTTATCAAATCCTGCTCCTAGTCCAATAGGATTATGAAAAGTACGATTAAAAAGTTCTTGTTTTAAGATATCATCTTTTATAAAGTGAGATTTTTTAAAAAATCTAAAAGGTGCAGGACAAGCATTTGTCATCCTTAAAACACACTCTGCAACATGGTGAGCAGTTTCAGGTTGAAGTTTAAATAGTAAAGGTTTTATAGCATTATAATAGTTCATATATAGTTTCCGTTTTAAAAAGTTTTTGAATTATACAAAAGATAATATTATATATCAGTAAATTTAATTTAATTTGTAAGAATTTGGTACCGATAGGCGGACTTGAACCGCCACTCCCGAAGGAAAATGATTTTGAATCATTCATGTCTACCATTCCATCATACCGGCATTTTATGATTGAAGATTTTGTAGAATGATAGTAGTTTATTACTTAAAAGTAAATAATTTTTAGTCGATATAGTATAAGAATGGAATCTTTATTGCTATAATGCTAGTAATATTTTAAGATAATAGCTTTAGGAGGTGTGTTATGAGAGTTTCATCTAGTATGTATTATGATAATCTATATAAAAATAGTCACAATGATTTATCAAATAAACTTTTTGATGTTAATAAACAAATTTCATCTGGTTTGAATATTCAGTATGCGAAAGATGATATTAGAACTTTTACTGATACTATGCGTCTTGATAATGAGGTTGTTATTTTAGGTCAAATTAAAAAAAGTACAGAAAATGGTTTCAAAGTTTCAAGTCAGTCAGATACTATTTTAAATAGTTTCTCATCGTCTATGACTGAGATGAAAACTTTACTTATAAATGCAGCGAATGATTCTAATGATGACATCTCTCGTGATGCTATAGCTAAGGATTTAAGAGGTTTGGAGAGTCATTTTAAAAATCTTGCAAATACTTCTATAAATGGTAAATATATATTTTCTGGTTCAGCAGTAGATACTAAACCTATAGCAGATGATGGAACATATATGGGTAATGATTTTAAAATGAATTCTATTTTAGGTACAAATGTTAGACAACAATATAATATGAGTGGTTCTGAATTATTTTTAGGTGAAGAATCTCAAGTACAAAGACAAGTAACTTCTAATGTTGTTCAAAAGAATTTGGGAAAAATGTATCCAGATTATACAGATGATAGTATAGATGGAATAGATAGAAATCTTACTACAGAAGATACTATCAGAGACTTAATGGGTGATTCTGATAATGAGGTTGATGAAGGTACTTTAAAACATCATTTTTATATAAGAGGTACAAAAAGTGATGGTGAATCATTTAATAAACAAATTAAAATGAGTGATGATCAAAGTGTAGAAAATCTTTTAACTGAGATTGGTAAAGCTTATGGTAACACCCCTGATTTTGATTTGGTAAATGTTACTATGAACTCACATGGTCAGATACTTATAGAAGATAAATTTGAAGGTTCAAGTAAATTAGAATTTCACATGGTTGGTGCAACAGATTTAGATAGAAATGATAATGGTGGAAGAGATGATGCTGATATAACACTTCAAAACAATAAAATTACAGATTTAGATGGTGGTGAAACAGATTTTGGAAAAATTATGAGAGGAACGAGTACCGCAAATAATTCAAATCTACATATAAAAGAATTTATGGTTTCTCCATTTAATAGTACAGCTGATGCTTCAACAAATATCAAAGCTTTAGATTATGATAGAACAGAATTTACAAAAAATGGTGCAAAGTTAACATCAAATGTAACACAAGTTTTAAAATCAGATAACAGTTTTATCACTCCATCTACAAAAATTGCTGATGTTGCCAATATATCTAAAGGTACAGCAGATACAGCTGATGATACATTAGATGGTAATTCTTTAAGATTAGTTGGTACTAATACATCTGGTGGAAATTATGATATTCAGATAGATTTTAAAAGTGATGCAAATGGTGGTTCTACTTTTTCTTTAGATACAGATGGTGATGGAAATTATGATAATGGAACTTATGATATTTACAATATGAAAGACCCAAGAACGGCAGTAGATGCAGATGAAATGACTTATCAGCAACTTATGGATGTTATAAATATGTCAGTTACAAATAATCTTCCAGCAGGTGCAACAGATGCTGATTATGATAAAGCTATAAAAGATTCAAATGACCATGGTGGTACACATATAACTTATGATGGTAAAATAGAATTTGAAGATAGGAGAGGTGGGAATACTAAAGCTAGTATAGCTCTTCATGATGTAAATAGTGGAGATTTTTCCAAAGATGCACCTATTATGACATTTAATTCTAACAATGCACTTGAAGTAAGAGATGCAAAAACAGATTTTTTTAAAACTATAGATAGAGCTATAAAAGCTGTAGAAGAGCATAAACTTTATCCTGATTCAAAAGAGGGTGATAGCCGTAACATAGGAATTCAGAATGCTATAGAGATGATAACTAAACTTGAAGATCATATTAATTCTGTTCATACAACTATAGGTGCAAATTCAAATATTTTACAAACTTCATTAGAAAGAACAGAAACATTAGAACTTAGCACAAAAACACTTCGTTCATCTGTAATAGATGTTGATTTAGCAGAAGCATCTTTAAATTTAACACAACTTAGTTTGAGTTATGAAGCAATGCTCTCAACAGTAGGTAAAGTATCTAAATTAAGTTTAGTAAATTACTTATAAAATATTACAAAATGCAATAAAAATCTATATTATAGATTTTTATTTTGCTATACTTCATTTATAAAATTACAATTTGAAAGGTTTTACAGTTTGAAAGATACTATATTTATAATAATTTTTGGTATATTAATCTATTTAGGTTTTGCTACTATATTTGGTGATAGCGAGATGATAGGTAGTTATGGGGCTATTTTTGCAAGTTATAATACTAAGTATTTTGGTTATACCTCATTTATAAATCTATTTTTACTTTTATTTCCTTTAAATTCTTTATATAAAAATATAACATTTTCTTTTAGAAGATTAGAACTTACTGTAGCATCTTTTTTACTATTCTTTTCAATATTACTAGCACAATCAATGCTTATAGGAAATGAATTTAAAGGTGAATTAGCAGGTAATTTTGTGCTTTATTTAGCACCATTTATTGGATTGTTTGGATTGTGGATATTTTGGGCAATCATGACCTCTATATCTATTTTAATTATCGTTGATAAAAATACAAATGAGATATTTGATAGTATAAAAAAACTTTTAAAAGATAATTTACCTATAAAAGAGGTAGAAGTTGAAGAACAAGTAACTACTGATAAAGTAAAAAATACAGAAAAAAAATCCACTACTTATGAAAAAGAAAAGATAGTATCTGAATTTGTGGAAGATAAACCAGATGAGACTAAAGAAGTTGAGATAAAAGTTATAAAGAAAAAGCCTATGGTTGAAAAGGTTGAATCTCCTGTAGAAGAAAAATATGAAGAAGAGATTGATAAACCAACATATCTTAGAAAGCAAGAATCAAAAATAGAAAATAAAGATGATAAGGTAGTTGAGATTATAGAAGAAGATGAAAAAGAAGAGGAAGTTTCTCCTATAAAAAAAGTTAAGTCAAAAAAAGAGGTTGAGAAAACTGTTTTAAAAGTAAAAGAACTTGAAGAAAATACAAAACTACTAGAGGGCATTGAAAAAGGGGAGGTTGAAAAACCAGTAAACTTTAAACTACCATCTGTAGAATTTTTACAAAAGCCTGAAGTAAAAGAGAAAGCTGTAGATGAAAATGAACTAGATGAAAAGATAGAGTACCTTATAGACAAACTAGCTCATTTTAAGATAGATGGTGATGTTATAAGAACTTATGCAGGTCCAGTTGTATCAACTTTTGAGTTTAAACCAGCTGCAAATGTAAAAGTTAGCAAGATACTAAATCTTCAAGATGACTTAGCAATGGCACTCTCTGCTGAAACTATCCGTATCCAAGCACCAATACCTGGTAAAGATGTTGTTGGTATAGAGATACCAAACGATAGTGTTGAGACCATCTACTTAAGAGAACTTTTAGATTCAAAACTATTTAAAGAAGCTTCATCACCATTAACTATGGCTTTAGGTAAAGATATAGTAGGTAAACCTTTTATAACAGACCTAAAAAAATTACCACACCTACTTATAGCAGGAACAACAGGTAGTGGTAAGAGTGTTGGTATAAATGCTATGATACTTTCACTTTTATACAAAAATTCACCAGACCAACTTAGACTACTTATGATAGATCCAAAAATGTTAGAATTTTCTATGTATAATGATATACCACACCTTCTAACTCCAGTTATAACAAAACCAAAACAAGCTATAGTAGCTTTAAACAATATGGTAAATGAGATGGAACGCCGTTATGAGTTGATGGCTGAGAGTAGAACTAAAAATATTGAAAATTATAATGCTAAGATTAAAAAAGAGGGTGGAGAATCTTTCCCTTACATAGTTGTTATCATAGATGAACTTTCAGACCTTATGATGACAAGTGGTAAAGATGTTGAGATCTCTATAGCAAGACTTGCTCAAAAATCTCGTGCTTGTGGTATCCACCTTATAGTGGCAACTCAAAGACCAAGTGTTGATGTTGTAACTGGACTTATAAAAGCA
>Ga0256836_1001325_pt1 | contig 10993 bp, 15 predicted proteins | sample 4561380metaG_FD_185974 | JGI IMG/M metagenome (GOLD analysis project Ga0256836, IMG submission 185974) | Hydrothermal vent microbial communities from Guaymas Basin, Mexico - 4561-380 | ecosystem: Environmental > Aquatic > Marine > Hydrothermal vents | place: Mexico: Guaymas Basin | collected...
GGTTGTCTGTTAAGAGCTACTCTCCAATCTCTTTCTTTCAAAACTTTCATTAAGGCTTGGTATACTTCTGGATAATGGCTACAACTACTAGGATCTCTTATGAATTGATTTACTATTTCAGTAGCATATGCAGGTAAAACTCCTTGTTTGGTTAACTCATTTATTACATCTGGTTTGAATAATTCACATACCATTTGCAATGGTAAACCACAAGTATCGTGAGGTAATTCTACATCAGGTATAATCACACTTCTTGCAGAGAAATCAGTATCTTTACCTAATAAGTTTTGTCTTAGAATTCCTTCTTTCTTAGTGATTTTACTTTTGATGTATTGGAATAACTGATAGAATCTTCTTGTCAATGAAATTTGAAGTAATGCATGCACATCTTCTACACTAACAGGATTCTTTTTAGCTTCCTTAAGATGTGCAAGAATGATAAGATAATATTTGTTAATTTCATCAATTCTTTGTATTCTACCAATTTGATAGATAGGTCTTAATTCAGGTGGAATAACTGGAATTGTTTTGATGAAAATTGGAATTTTATCGATTAAACCTGGATATTTTTCTTTGAAGAATTGTACTTCTTCTAACAATCTATTTACAAATTCTATAGGTTTTAAAGATTCATTTTCTAGAATTTGTGATTTGATAGATGGTCTTCTATGTGTAATCAATTCAAGCACTAATGGATGAAAGATTTTAACTGGAAGAGAAATTTTTGCATATCTAACTCTTCTAACTAATGAGGTAGTTACTTCTACCCCACAATCTTCACAAACATGTCCTGCATAAGTTTGAGAAACATACTTTCCACATGCACAATGATAATCTCTTATGGGACCAAATATTTGTTGAGAGAATAATCCCTTAGGATGATAAATCCATTCTTTGTGATCTTTGTCATAAAGTCTTGGATCAGTTACCTCCTTTGCGTTTTTGAATACTTCATCAAAGTCGATGAATGTTATCATGATAGCCTCCTTAAAAGAGTGTGTTATTTTGTTTCATACAAAACTTCATATCAAAAAAGAAAAAATGAGTTTACTCTTTTATTGATATATGTAACTGCAAACTGAGTTAAAAGAAGAAAACGAGTCCTGTTGGGTGTGAGAGTTTTGCCCAACAGGACCCTAATTGTTACTCATGATCACGAATTTCTTGCTCACTTCTCATAGACATAAGTGGACAAGTCCAGCCACAACCTTTACACAATCTGGATTTCTGCTCTCTTATCCATTTCAAAACATTTTCCATATTATCTGGATCAATAGATACTACATCTGGATTATCAAGTCCTCTAATTCTTAAACAAAGCCTAAGTTTTCCATCTGCATCTATAGTTGCATTATGTAACATAGATTCTATCTTACAATCCACATTCATTGGTAAATAATTGAGATAGTCTTTCAACATTTCAGGCATGTGAATTAGATACTTATCATGATTTTCAACTATTTCTTTTAAAGTATTGTAAGCTTCTGATCCAGGATAAACTAACCAATCATCAGGCACATCTTCTGCAAAATCATAGTAAGGTGAAAGACTCTTTTCAATACATGAGATAGAAGCATATATTCCATGTTTAGTTAATTTTTCGAGTAAAGGTTTTAAGAATTTGTAATTTTTACTATCCACTACAACTTCAGCCACACAATCAGTATCTGGAAATTCTTGCTTAATAGATTTGAGAAATTCCAATCCCATTTTAGACTTATGTTTTCTATGATCTTCTACATTCGGATCGAATAGAGTAGGATCAACACTAGTAGTAACTCTTCTAACTAACCCTTCCTTGATTAATTCTCGTAAAAGATTTTGTTGCCATATTCTAGCGACATTAGAAATTACGGTAAAATCTAAACCAACTTCATTCAGGTACTTGACAAATCCTCTAAAATCTCTATAGACAGTTGGTTCACCACCGTATACTATGATAAATGCATCTGGATTTATTTGCTTAATTTTATCGGCTATTAACTTCAATTCTCCAAGTGGTAATTCTTTTGCTATTAGTTTATAAGGATTATTTGGATAGTTGAGATTTACTAGTCTACAATAATGACACTTCAAATTGCAATGTCTTGTAATTAACCAGTTGACAATAGTAAATGGTTTCATTCTAACAACCTCCGGAGAGAGCCCTTATCAACAGAATAACAAAGGTAATATTCGCCATTATCTGCAATATGAATGTTGACTGTATCATCTCTTACTTCTATAACCAAACCGTCTTCCATCAGATAGTTATTATCATCTAGAGACAAATAAAGATCAGAAACCAACAAACCCTTCTTAACATGGATTGTTTCAGGATTGACTATTGTTTTGAAATGTACAGTTGCATCATTAACCTCTAGCACATTCATAGCAATCCCTTGTTTACGAGAAAAGTTTTATGACAATTATCACTTGAATCAAAATGATAATCAAATTCATAACGAAAATGATTGAAATAGTTGATGATAATGAATCTAACCTATTATGCAAAGCTCTGTAATCTTGTTGATTCAAATGTTTGGTACTTTGTAAATCTTTTGCAATTTCATTTATCTTTTCGATTTGCTTCTGTAATAAGTTGAGAAGACTGTCTAGAATGTTTTGAAGTTTCATCTCAAGATCCTTCTTAAACTTCGTTATGTCATTTTTAGTTGCTAAAATATCTTTAAGTTGTTTAACAATCTCTCCAAGCATCACGCTCTTTCTCCTTTACTAAAGAATTAATGACGAATAAATTGAGCAAGTATCCACAAAACAATCATGCTAATTGACAAAACAAACCAATTCCATTCTTTCTTCTTGTAAGTGGTATAAACAAAAAGAATGTTAACTACTAACACACCAAGATCTAGGTGATTGTAAAAAGGTTGAATGTGAAATAAAACCACTATATTCATACAAATTAACATTAAAGTTGCAATCCATTGAATCAAATCAACAAGTTTAGGCATCTGGGACATCTTTATCCTCCCGCACTCTGATAAACACCGGGAATCTTAAACATCCATCTTTTGATTCTTCTTGATAACGAATTTCTACAATCTTACCAACTATTAACTCTGGATGTTTTCTAAAGAGTTTTCTTTGTTCTTGAGTAAAACCACTTCCACATTTACATCTTTTTCCTTTGTAAAGGACTATGATAGCAGCTATTTCATCCGGATTTTTATGTGATGGTACTATATCTACACAAAGTAAGTCAATAGTTTTGAATAGTTTTACTTTCACCCAGTATTTACTTCTTTTGCATTCATAAGGTGAATCAGAAACTTTTAACATTATTCCTTCAAAACCACGTTTAACATACTTTTCAGCTAAATCGAATATATATCTTAGATCCTTTGTATTTAAGTGATAGTAGGGCATATACACAATCGGTTCTTGAAAATAACTCTTGATTTTTTCCAGTCTTTGTTTTCTCCTAATGTATCCTACTGGTGAATATCCTTTTTCAATTTCCTCTAACGTTAAACAATCAAAGACATAATATTTCATAGAAGGATCATATGGAATTTCCTTCTTCTTTGTAAACACCGAAGTCATGGTTCTAGACCAATCTTTACTATACCATTCACCGTCTATAACTAATCCGTTGTAAAGCTTTATATCTTTAGTTAATGCTCTTGCAACAAACTTCTCAACAGCTTCTAATCTTTTACCGTTTCTAGAGTAACAGTAGATTTTATTATCCGTGAAAATTGTTAAAACTCTTAGACCGTCCACTTTGGGTTCATAATGCCAATCATACTTCTGGATATGTGCTTCTGGATTCGGAAGTTGGGAAATTTCAGTTGCAAGCATAGCTCTTACTTGAATTCCTAAATCTTTATGAGTCCAGCCAAGCAATTGTGAAATAAGACTTACACCTACACCAATTCTAAGATCTTTTGCTAAAATTCTCTTGTACCATTTACAATGAAACTGATCACATTTGAGAAAGAATTCTTTTAGTGCTTCCTCTTTTCGTTTTCCAGTAAGTTTTCTATTTACAAGAAGACCAACTAACTCTATAAATTCGTCAAATGTGGCTATTTGTTTATTACCACATTGGAATTTTATCAGTACTCTATCTGATACATATGTCTTGATAGTATTATCATATACGATTTTTGCAATCCATCTGAATTCAAAGCAATCTTTGATTGTGGAAAGTTTAGCAAGTTTATCTCCTGGTTTGGAGAGTTTTTCAACTTCTTCAAAAACTTTAAAAACTCTTTCAACACCGCATCTTTTAGCAGAAGTCATTTTTCTACTCCTAGATTTTGTTTTTGAAAGTATGTGGAGAGAATGGGAATACGAGCCCATTCTCTCCATCCGATATCACTTCTTTTTATTCTTTTTCTTTGTTTGTTTCTTTTGTTTTTGTTGCTTTTTACTTTCTGTATTATTTTGTTTTATAGAAGAGTTAAATCTGTCATTGTAGTATTGAGCAACATCTTTGAAATTCTTTAATACAAGTTTGTCATTTTGTACCCAGAAAAGTTTAGGTTTAGATTCCGCTTGTACTAACTCTTTTTCACCAACTACAATTTCTTTGATTTTATCTGCTACTATTAATAAGAGACTAAGAATGTCTAATTCACATTCACAGAATTGAAGTTGTTGGTTAATTTGTTTTTCAATTTCCTCACAACCAGGTGCTAATTGAATTTCCTCTATTTTGTTTAAAGGAATATCACCTAACCCTTTGTCAATGAGAGCTTTGAATCTTGGTTCGATCTCTTTTTCAAAGAATTTTAGATTTTTTGCAGGATCTACTCCAAATCTAAAGAAAATCGCTGCTTCAAAATAAGGTTGAATGTCTTCTTTTAGAATCGGAAAGACTTTGTGTTGTAATCTTTCTTTCACGACTATAAAATGTCTAAAGTAATAATCCTTAAGAAATTCAAAGACATCAATCAGAAAGTACGCCTTCTGTAGTGTCATCTTCTATACCTCCTTTGAAGTGTCAGTTGTGTACCAAAAATCTTCCATATTTTCATCAGTAAAAACAAGAGAAATTGGCTCAACATTTTCACTTTCAATTTTACATTCGAAAGTTTCTATAAACACCAAAGGATTTTGAATAGAAACCATTACCCCATCTTCAAACACTATTCCATAGATTCTAAGCTGTTGCAAAGAATCATTATACAACTTTCCAGACTTATCAACTAGATTTAATTTTTTGAATTTTAACCATTCCTTGAGATTTGAATCTATCATCAAAATTTTATTAGTTAGATATCGTACATATGATTTTCGTTTGATAAATCTAGGTAGTTTTTCATGGATCAACTCTAATTCATCCATTGCACTCTCATAGATAAATTGTTGCCAGGAGCCGTTGAAAGAATCATTACAACAACTCATTGTATAGCATCTCCTTTTAGTATGTCAGTTTTTCCAGATTGATTTGTTTTGTAAATTCCTCTAGCGTAGTTATTACATAACCGTTACTTGTAAGGATGAAGTGATTGAATTTCCCAATCAAATTTTTCTTCACAAACTCAAGATATGACTGTTGATCTACAATTGCATAAATCGGTAATCGTTGTGAAGAATTTGACACACATAAACAATACACACACTCATTTCTTACTTTTTGTTTGAATTTGAAAACATCCTTTTTAAGTTGTTTATACCAATCTTCTATAACAGGTTTGAGATTGGGATATAAGTTTTTCAACTCCACTTCCTGTCTATTCTTACATTCTATGATCCATGCAAGTTTCCTGAAGTAGATATCCCCAAATTCCCAGTGGAATACTCCCGAGGTTTGATTTCTATGTACATCTGCCGGTGATAAGTTTAAATTCTCTCTAATGATTTTAGCAACTTTATCTTCCAGATATTTACCTTTTGTCTTATATTTGTTAGCCAATTTTTGAATCACCTAGCAAACTCTTGTAACATTCTCAATATATTATGCATATAAGAAGTTGATAAACCCATCTTCAAAAAGTAACTGATAAAATCTGCAACAGATACTTTCTTGTTTTCAATTTTGGAGAAAATGAGTGTATAATCTGGAATGTTAACAGAATAAATGTGGTCTCCTTCCATGTCTTTAATGACTAGTTTTTTGACGATAGGTATATCTTTTAGAGATATTGACTTATCCTGATAAACTATTTGATTAGTTTCATCTACAGCATATATGTAGAAAGTATAAACATCATCATTCTTTATACAAGTATTGAAGAATGAGTTAGGAGGTAAATCAACAATATGAAGAAATTTACCTTCAGATACTAACCTACTAACTTCAATAGATGCTGCTCGTATTAATCTTTCAAGAAACTTAACTGCCAAATACTTGAATTTTGCATATGGATTTATGTTGAATTTTTCTCGCAAATACTCAAGATACTCTTCTTTATATCTTAAAGTGTAGAGAATATGATATGGAGTAACTAATGCAAATTTGTCTCCGTATTGTGGTACACAAGATATTAGACCCCAATGCAAATCATTCCATATATCTTCCGGATCTGCATTCACAAAATTAGAAACAAATACTACTTCAGCTAATTTTGGTAGATTGTAATACACTTCTTGTTTAGTTAGCGGCTTTGTAGGAAAACCGGAAGCAGGATTATCTACTGCAAAAACAACTTTCATTTTCTGAATCTCTCCTTTTTCTCAAAACATTTTGCAAAAAATAAAGGGACGGGATCCCAACAAGGAACCCCGCCTGAATCGTTTAAGTAAAATCTGTAATTCTATAATCTGGAGTATCATTTAATCTTTTTAGAATTTCTCTCAATCCGCGTTTTGAAAATGCCCTAATCACTGGTGCTATCTTTCTTGTTGTGTAATTGTTTGATAGTTTCTTCCATTTCCCTGTTTTGATGCAATAGATTCTGTCTTGAGAATCTATAATCCTTAAACTGTTTCTCTTCTCTCTGGTATGGGAAATCAATGCCAGTCCTGTTGTCTTCCCGAATGTCTTTTGTATCTCTGTTAGTTTCTTCTGAAGATGTTTCAACGTCAACATTTGGCACCCCCTGTGATTTTGGTTCATCTATGGTAAAATCTTTGTAATAGTTGATATAATCCTTCCCATAACTGTATCGAAAAAACTGTCTTTCCTCTTCATAATGATTCAAATCTATCTTAATCAAATCATTTGGAAATGGAATAAATTGCTCCCAATCAATGAGTTTAATTGGTTCTAATTTATTTGTATCGTTGTATGATGTTGTCCAAATCCTTTTGTTTGCTACCTTTTTAACTTTTTCATTTTTATCTTTCTTCTCTTGTTTAGTATCAACATCATAAATGCTATATACTGTAGTGCTTTCTTGAAATTGATATGGTTCCTTGAAATATCTTACCCACACTTCTGGAAACTCAATTTTTGTAGAGTATGGAAGATAGAATACTAAATCAACTCCGTATGTGTCTTTAATCTTCTCTGGATTTCTAATGTAAAGAATCCCAGGATTGTCTTTTTCTCGACTAGTATCAGTTGTTGAAAATCCAAAGTTACCTGGATGTCTATGAGCTGTATTTACATAAGTAAGTTGTATTTTTTGTATCTTAACCGGTGTGTAAAAACAATCAAAGATTTTTGATAAAACTTTTGTAACTAGGTATTGAGCATATAGATTTACTTTTTCTTTGAAGGAAGATTTTTCATTAAGAAAACGATTTACATCATTTGCATTGAAAGAAATATATGCAGAGCTACATTTCTGTGGAATGGAAAATGCTCCTAATGGAAAATGATAAGTATCTCCATTATCTAATTCTATATGTAAACAAGGGAAAATAAACATAAATTCGTTTGATTTAACTTTATCTTCAATTTTGTTATAGATTTCAGAAATAATTCTTTTCAACACAGACGTTTCTACATAATGTGTCATTATTAGTACCTCCTTTTGTTATTGGTAGAAAGTAGGGTGAGTTAAACACCCGCCCTGTTGCTTTTTAGTTAGAAACTTTAGTAGTATTTGCAATTTGTTTGTAATACTTTGTAAAGTTTTCAAATTCCTTACTCTCAGAATACTGTACTACATCTTTTATTGCATCAATGGATCCTTCTAAACATGCTCTGAAAAACACATAACTTAAAAATTGTATATCATCAGTTGAATAACCAAGATTCATTTTCTTATTCATACCCTCAATTTCTAATCTCATTTCTTTAACCATCTTTGCACATCTATCAAAGGATGCTACTGATACACCATAGGAATATGCTAATTGGTAGAGAGCTTTTGCTTTATTCATAACCAACTTGCTAGGAGTATATGCAATAGCCAAACTAAAGAGTAATGAAATAGATGCTAAAAACTTCTTCATAACACCCTCCTTTTGTCTTTTACATTCTTTTTCAAAAAATAAGGCCGGGCGAACTACCCAGCCTTGGAAGCGGATTGAACAGTTTCAGAATCCACGAATTCAATTGATGGAGTTTTTATTTCAGGTTTCTTCTCTGGTGTCTTTGATGCTTCTGGAGCTACTATGATTTCTCTTTTAATGTCTTCCCAAGTGAATCCTGCCATAGCAACCACCTCCGTTTAGTTTTTAGTATTTGTACCAATTAGTATCCTCAGTTAGAATATCATTCATTGGCTTGATAGACAATGTTTTAGTGAAAAATGAATCCCTTCCATTTTGATATATGTCTATAAAGTAATAAGCTAAAGCTGAAAGATTTGCTTTTAATACATCTATCTTGATTTTTCCATATGTCTCGAATGCCAACATTAATCCCTTTTCGTTATGTTGATTTTCTAATACTGCTTCATCATTGAAATGTCCAATAAACCATATTCTTTTCGGATCCAAGATTTTAGAAATTTCAAGTCTACCACTAGGACTTGCAGATGTAAGTGCAAGATAATCGGAATGTTTAATGAATTCCAAATCAACATATCTATACACATCTTTAGAAAAGTAAGTTGGTATGAGAATAACTTCATCAGCTAAATCTTTCAACAAGTGATATGCATTGTATAGTTTGGAAACGGTTTTCATATTAGGAAAGTAAAAGTATCTACATAAGTTTGTGAAATCTAAGTATTCCTTCTCGAAAACATAAATCTTTTTGAAAGGTTTAGTTTTGAAATTATGAAATTCCTTGAAAAAGTACATGAAATTTGATATAGCTCCTCCAAAACCAATGAGTAATAGATTATCACAAATTCTTTCCTCTATATCTTTTTTTCCTGCCCAGATCTTCTTGAGTTTAAGATAGATTGCAGGATCCACTTTTCCATCTACTAACCAAAGAAGTGATGGAGAAGATAGTATCCAGTTGGTGGATGGCACTTTCCATCTTATTGCAGATGGTTTTCTCATATAGAAATAGAATTCTTGATCAGTCATATTCTTTATCGTTTGCAACATAATATCTGCAATAAACTGATCAAGAAGATGATATCTGTAGTCAACTTTGATTTTAGATGTAGGTAAAATATGATATCTTCTTTCAAAAGAATCTATCATGATTTCTCTAGCATTATATCTCATTTTCTTTTTACCTCCTTCTACTTTTTTCACAAATATGTCTCAATCCAGATTTCTCCAAGTCTTCTACATAAACTTGGAAGGGGTACGAACCGATAAGTTGCTGAATCACTATTTGCATTTCTTAATGAAGAAGGTTTTACTTCTTCACTACCGTAACAAACTCTATTTCCATCAAGTATGTTACAATGTGAATGAATGTATGGAGTTGCTTTGTAATATCCGTAGCCCTTTTGATAAAATATGTTGAAGTACGGAATAGTTAATCCATTGTAGTAAACTGTATGAGAAGCTCCTAACAACGGTACATCCAATGATTGTATAGATGGTATCATATGATTTTCTATTGGATAGAATGGACAAATAGTCATTGATTTCTTGCAATTGACATTTGAAAGTTGTTTGATATGAGATTTGATAACGTGAAGTATTTGTGCATACTTTTTGAATTGATTAAGTTGCTCGATTGTGAAACTTTGAGAAATTGGATTTTTTGCTCGTAAAACTACAATTTGTGGCTTTTTCTCGTTTATGAATTGCTCAATTAAAGTTGGAGTAGTTAGTGGATGGAAAACATTTACGATTTGTTTACTATCAGCTCGTAAGAAAATCCCAAACACATTTTTATCCTGAATGAATAACTTGAATGCATCTGGAATTGATTTTGCAATTCCATAGTCGAATGATGGATAAGGTCTTTCAGATTCAGATCCGATATATAACATAGAATCATGATCTACTCTATCCCAAATTAAATCTAACGTATGCAAAACTTTAGAAACTGGGTTGTACATGTTATATTCAAAGTTTTTGATTTGAGAATCTATAACAGATATCTCATAAGTGTGATACAATTTGTAAGTATTTCTAAAAGCTATAGAAATTGGAACCATCTTTCACCTCCTTTTTTTTTATTCATTTTGGTTATCATCGATTAAAGTATGTAATTCATTTGCTAATATAAATCTAATCAAGAAAGTTTGCACGTCCTTATAGAGAGTTATCATTTGCTCATCTCCATCAGGAGGAAATTGTTTCAAGATTTCATTGTAATTGGATAACCAGTCTCTAACATCAGGCACTTTAGTCATCATGCTTGCAATAGCTTTGACTGGCGTTTCAATAGAATCGGATTCCTTTTCAATATACATGTAAACTAACATCAAGTTTGCTATCAATTGAATTCTGGAATTGATACCGTATCTATCTGCATATACTGGCATTTGAACGTCTCTTTTGAGTTTATAAGTCTTTCCAGTTTGTAAATCCAAAAAAGCACGTTTGTCTAATACGTAAAGCATTTTTTGGAAAACCTCCTTTTTGTTTTGTTGTTGCAAGAAAAAAATGTTTTGAATCTTTGATTGATATATATGTGCTCTTTGTATTTCTAATTTTTAAACACTTTCCATTTTCATTTATTGATTGAAAATGAAGGGGAAAGGAAGCCTCACAAGCTTCCTTTCCCTGGATCAAACAATTGCTTCAAAGCTTTTAGAATTTTTGTTATGCTTTCACAATGAGATTCTGG
>Ga0256836_1001327_pt1 | contig 10959 bp, 13 predicted proteins | sample 4561380metaG_FD_185974 | JGI IMG/M metagenome (GOLD analysis project Ga0256836, IMG submission 185974) | Hydrothermal vent microbial communities from Guaymas Basin, Mexico - 4561-380 | ecosystem: Environmental > Aquatic > Marine > Hydrothermal vents | place: Mexico: Guaymas Basin | collected...
GAAATGAAAAATGCTACTAAAAGAGCAAGAGAAACATTGCCTTATATTTTACAAAATTTAGAAAAAGTTGATTATTTTTCTATAAAAGTTCCTATTTCTTTGGATGATGGAATATATGAACATGTGTGGTTAAATAATATTGTATATAAAGATGGATATTTAACTGGAATAATAGGAAATTATTTTTCAGGAAAAACTGATGCAAAATTTGGAGATATAGTAAGTATAAAACCAAAATTTATTACAGATTGGATGGCTGTAATTAATAATAAAATGTATGGTAATTTTACTTTATTTGTTGTTATGAATAGGATGTGTAAAGATGAATTGATTGATTTTAAAAGTAAGTTTAAATATAAAATACCCATAAAACCTAAAATTCCCGCTTTTCAAAAGGAAAATAATGTTAAATGAACAAAAAGTAATAAAAATAATAAAAGAAGAGTTAAAAACTATGGAAAAACCTAAGAAATATAGAGATAACAAAAGAAAACATTGGCTTTATGGATTTTGTTATCCAGCAACATTAGCATTTTATCATTATTTTGGCGGTAAAAATTCAAAATATAAAGTAGTATGTGCCAAAGATAATTACGGAATTATTCATTATTGGTTAAAAAATAAAGAAACAAATGAGGTTATAGATATCACAAGAGAACAGTATACTGATTTAGGGTTAAAATTACCATATGATAATGAAAAAAGAAAATGTGATTATAGATTGTCAATAGAAGCAAAAAAATTATTAAAAAAATTAAAAGAAAAGGAAAAAAATGAATAAACAAAATTTTTTAAGAAGATATTTAAGAGGTATATTGTCTATAATTATTATTTTAGGTGCTTGTTTATTATATAAATCTATTCAAGATAATTTTTGGCAAGATTTATTTATTGCTATTGCGGGAGCTGGAATCGTAATTTTGATTTATGAAGTGTTTTATCAAACAGTAGAAAGCAAATTTATTTTTGATTATTTTCCTTTATACAATAAACTTCAAAGCATTGGTTTAATTGACATTGATTATGAGTTTTTTGATGAAGACAAATATAAAAAAGATTTAAAAAGCACTAAAGAACTTATAATTGTAATGAATGATGGTAAAAATTTTTTAAGAAAATATAATGAAGAGTTAAAAGAGAGAGTAAAAACAACAGGTAACACAAAATTTATATTATTAAATCCAGAGTCTGATTTTGTTAAATTTTTAAATAAAAGAAATCAAAAAACAGATGATAAATACTATCAAAATAAAATAAAAGATGTAATTTATAATGAGCTTAAAAGTATTTATCAGAACAAATCAAATAATCATAATATAGAAATATTTATTCATGAGGGGTTTCATCCATATGCTGTTGTTATGTGTGATAAAAAAGCAATGGTAAGTATGTACAGATTATCTCCTGGTAAAGATAAAGTATTACATTTTTTATTTGAAAATAAAGGTCCAAATTCTGAATATTATAAAATTCAAGAAGATATAAATAAACTTATTAATTTATCTACAAAAATTGAGTTTTAAAAATATAAATAAATGACTAACTTAGAAAAAATAAAAAATTTTTTTAATACAAGAAAGAAACAAATCAAACTTTTTATTAAAGAAAATAAAAAAAGTTATGTATTTTATATTTTGGCAACAATTTTATTTGGTATTTTATGGCCCCATCAATAAAACTGTGTAAATCCTAAAATAAGTTGCTAAAATAAAGATAACAAAGAAAGGATTTACACAATGGGAATTTTGAATCTTGAAGAATATAAAAGAAGACTTGAATCAGGAAACCCCGTAACAATTGAAGAACTTGAAAATGAACTAAAAGTATTAATCAAAGAGATGATTGAAGTTGCAACGCAGGGTGAGCTTACTTCCCATTTAGGCTATGAAAAGAATGAAAAATCAGATACCGGTAATTACAGAAACGGATACAGTAAAAAAAGCGTAAAATCCAAATACGGAGAAATAGAGGTAAATATTCCAAGGGATAGAAATTCAACGTTTGAGCCAAAGTTAGTAAAAAAGAGACAAAGACTATTAGACGGAACGGAAGATTTGATTTTATCACTATATGCAAAAGGAATGAGCGTAAAAGAGATACAACACCATCTTGACGATTTATACGGATATGAACTCTCAACCGAAACAATTTCAAACATTACCGAGAAAATATTAGAAAAAGCGATAGAATGGCAGAACAGACCCTTAGAGCCGATATATCCCATTATTTTTATGGATGACCGTACTAAAAATAAGAGTGGAAAGAGCTATAAAAAATACAGCATGTTACATAATGCTCGGAATTAACCTTGAAGGCAAAAAAGACATTTTAGGCATATGGATAGCGGAAGAAAATGAAACTTCCAAATACTGGCTGTCAATTCTTAATGAAATAAAAAACAGAGGTGTAGAAGATGTTTTAATGTTTTCAATAGACGGACTAAACGGATTTAGTGAAGCTATAAAAGCGGTATATCCTAAAGCTGAAATTCAAAGATGTGTTGTTCATCAGATAAGGAATTCATTAAAGTTTGTTTCTTACAAAGACAGAAGAGAAATAGCTAAAGATTTAAAATCCATCTATCAGGCCGATACGGAAGATATCGCCCTTGTCAACCTTGAATATTTCAATGAAAAATGGTCTAAAAAATATCCTCATATTAGATTGCTGAAAAGAAACTGGGATGAACTTTCTACCTTTTTTAAGTATCCTAAGGCTGTAAGAAAGCTCATATATACCACTAATCCCATAGAATCTTTAAATTCTATCATAAAAAGAAAAACAAAGCAAAAAGGCTCATTTCCTTCAAAAGAAGCGGCTTTTAAAGTCCTTTTTACTTCAACACAGGAGGTGATGGAAAAATGGAAAAGCTCTAGAATCAGAAACTGGTCGGAAATTTATCTGCAGCTTGTGATATATTTCCAGGATATTTTAGTAAAATATATTTAAGGTTTAAGTATGAGGTTTACGGTTTACACAGTTAATCTGATGGGCTCTTAAGATTTGGCAACTATTCTGTTTATGGCTTCTTCAACCTTAAAAGTGTTGTAGCCTATGTGTCTTATGTTAAAAGATTCAAATATATTTCTTGCAACCACAAGTCCGTTTTCACATACGAACCTGAACACTCCGAGTTTAATGATAAAAAACGATGTTTTATCGTGAGAGTTTGTAAGTATAATTTCTGGAATGTGAGGCTCTTTTGTCAGAATATGGTCTAAGTGTCTGAATCTGATAAGATGTTTCTGATAACCCTTTTTGTTAAGGGTTCTGACCCTGCTTTCCTTTACTTCAACCGGATACCATCTGCTATCCCTGAACACATCAACCACACTGATTGTGGGGATAAAAGCGTATCTGTCGCTTACGTCTTCAACGGGATGAGTAGCAAACACGTTAGGTTCTTTTTTTCTTAATATTTCGTTGCTTAATGGCATGTAATGGCTCATTTTTTACTCCTTATGCTTTCTATTGTTTCTATGACGCATCCATTGCGTAATAAACCTTTTTCATACCTGAATACACCTTGAATAAAACGTTCATAAAAGCCTCCTTTTTGGTTTTTTTCTTATTTGTATATAACGCAAAAAATGATAGTTTTTCAGAGGATATGTTATAATTAATCATATCTTAATTTTAGGAAATAAAATGATGAGAATAATAAAATGTATTAAACTAGCTATTAATAAAGGACTATTACAACAACCGTTCACTGCAAAAGATGTATATAAAGCACTCCAAAAAATTAATGATTGCAACTATGAGTTAAAAACTTTGAGCAGTTTTTTACCTAAACATCGAGAAAATAATCCTGGAAATAAAATAGAATTATTTAAAAGGTTTTCAAAAGGCAAATATATTTTAAAGTAAAAAAAAGGAATTTGATGATATAGTTAAATCTGCCTGGAAATATTATATGAAAAATAAAGCAGATTATTTAAATATTGAGAATGAGTATATTAATTATGGTTATGTTAATTTTTTATTGACTACAGACGCGCATTACGGTCAAGTAAATATCCTTTTAAAAAAATGTTAGAAATTTTAGATTTAAAATTTGATATTGAAAAAACAAATACAAAAAGAATTAATCATAACGGTAAAACTCTGAATGAAATATCAGATGGGAAAAACACTGTTTTTATAGGGGATTATAAAGATATAGATTTACAAAATTATAGATATATGACAATAAATGAATTTGTAAAATGGTTAGAAGAATCTGTACATCTAATGACAAAAATAAATTCTTTAATAATTGTCCAGTTACAATATATAAGTTATTTATCTAAAAAAAAGAACCTTGATATAAAAAATTAACTTTAGAAGAATTTTCAAAATGTTTTTATGAAAAATAAAATTATTTTTTAAATTTATTTTTAATAATATCTACCCAAGAAACATCTTTTAAAATTTTTCTTTTTATTAAAATCATATCAATAACAAATCCGATAACAATTACTAGTTTAATTGTAATTACAATATTTTTCATATTACCTCTTTTTTTATAAAATCATAGCATTATTTTTTCGTTATAATTTATTTAAAAAAGGAGAAAAGATGAAAAAGCAAAGATATATTGATAAAAAGAAAAATCTTTATAATCAAAATATTGATGAATTAAATGTAAAAATGGATAAATTGTTAAATTTTTTTGAACATAAAATAGCTTTCGATTCATTTAAAGAGCAACAAATTGATAAGCTTCATTCAGAACTACAAGAATATAAAAATAATTTAATTGCAAAAATAAATAGACCTTTTATCAATGGCCTTATATATTTATACGATGATTTGGATAAAATTTTAAATAGAATTGAAAATGAAAATAATGAAGAATTTTCTGAAAAAAGTATAAAAATAATAAAAAACATATTTGAGGATATTAGAATTTTGTTAGAAGAAAATGGAATAATCCCATATAATGAATTAAGTGAAAATTTTAATCCTACAAGACAACAAGTTGCTAAAAAAATTCTAACAAAAGATAAAAATTTGGTAGGTAAAGTTGCTAATTCTATAAGACCAGGGTTTGAGCTAGATAATATTGTAATTAGAAAAGAAAAAGTTGCTGTTTATGTATTAGAAAAATAAAAGGAGAAATTATGGCAAAAAAAGTTTATGGAATTGATTTGGGGACTACTTATTCCTGTATAGCACATGTAGATGAATATGGAAAACCGTCTGTAGTACCAAATAGTGACAATGAATTAACTACTCCATCAGTAGTATATTTTGAAAGTCCAGAAAATATCGTTGTAGGAAGTGCAGCAAAAGAAGTAAGTGAAATTTATCCAGAACAAGTTGTTTCAACGGTAAAAAGAGAAATGGGTAATCCAGATTGGAGTTTTGAATACAATGGTAAAGAATACACACCTCAAGAAATATCATCATTTATTTTAGAAAAAGTCGTAAAAGATGCAAAAGAAAATGTAGGGGAAGAAATCACAGATGTTGTTATTACAGTTCCTGCATATTTTGGAGTAAATGAAAAAGAAGCCACAAAACAAGCAGGAGAATTAGCAGGTTTAAATGTATTAGCAATTATTCCAGAGCCAACTGCCGCAGCTATTGCATACGGAATGGATAATAAAGAAGAAGATTCTGTTGTAATGGTATATGATTTAGGAGGAGGAACATTTGATATTACTGTAATAGAAATAAAAGATAAAGTTATAAAAGTAATATCAACAGGAGGAGACCATCAATTAGGTGGGAAAAATTGGGATGAAAAATTAGCTCAATATTTTGCAAGTGTTTTTGAAGAACAAACCGGAATAGATAGCGAAGAGTTATTAAATGATATGGAAACCTGGCAAGAATTATTAAATAAAGCTGAAGATGCAAAGAAAAAACTTACTTCAAAAGAAAAAACTATTGTTAGAATTTCTCATGACGGAGAAAAGGCAACTGTTGAATTAACAAGAGATAAATTTAACGAATTAACTCAAGATTTATTAGAAAGAACAATAAGTTTGACTAATGATGTTTTGGAAAATATTAAAGAAAAAGGTTATCAAACAATTGATAAAATTCTTTTAGTAGGGGGTTCTACATATATGCCTCAAATTAGAGACAGATTAGCTTCAGAATATAATTTTGAAATAGAAGTTCATGACCCTAACCAATCTGTTGCAAAAGGTGCTGCTTTATACGGATGGAAATTGGCTCTTAAAGAAGAAATAAAATGGCAAATAGCAGAAGAAACAGGACAAGATGTTAATGATATTGATTTAGAACAAGTTGATGAAAAAGTAATAGAAAAAGCTACAGAAGAAGTTGCTAAAAATGCAGGTATTTCTTTAGGCAGTGTTAAAAAAATGGTAGAAACAAACATTACTAATGTAACTTCAAAAAGTTTTGGTGTAATAGTTTTAGATGAAAATAGAGAACAAAAAATACTAAATTTAATAAAAGTAGATGATGAAGTACCAACCAGCATTACTAAACAACTACCTACCGCATATGACAGTGATAATGTGGATTTAAGCTGTTATGAAAACATTGAAAGAGTAGGACCGGAAGATGGGTTGTTAGACTTAGATACTTCTAAACAAATTGGGGAAGTAATATTAGAATTTGGAGAAGTTCTTCCAGCTGGTTCAGAAATTGAAGTTACATTTAAATTGTCAGAAGATGGACTTTTAGAAGTATATGGAAAAGATTTAACTAAACTTAAAGAAATTCAAGCATCATTTCAAACCGAATCAATTATAAGTAAAGAAAAATTAGAAGAATTAAAAAAAGAAAGAGGAAAATTACAAATTTCATAAAGGATATTTAATGCCAATAGCGGTTGGAATTGATTTAGGAACGACTAATTCTGTGATTTCGTATATTAATAATATTGGTAAGCCAATAGTAATTCCTAATAAAGAAGGGGCTAAAATAACTCCTTCTGTAATCTGTTTTAAAGAAAATCAAATAATTATAGGTGAAGAAGCAAAAGAATTGCAAGAACTAGGAATTTATGATGTTGCAGCTTTTTTTAAGAGACAAATGGGAGACGAAACTTTTACTTTTTATACAAATGGGAAAGAATATAGTGCAACAGATTTATCTGCTATTATTTTAGAAAAACTTAAAAAAGATGCTGAATTATATTTAGGTGACACAATAAAAGATGCAGTTATTACCGTTCCGGCATATTTTAAAGAAAAAGAAAGACAAGCTACTATCGAAGCAGGTAAGAAAGCTGGCTTGAATGTATTACAAATTATAAATGAACCGACTGCTGCTGCCATTGCTTATGGAGTAAATACAAAAGAAAACAAAATGATTTTGGTTTACGATTTAGGTGGAGGGACTTTTGATGTTACTGTTTTAGAAATTACAAATAATGAAATAAAAATCTTAAATTCTGAGGGGGACCATCAATTAGGTGGTAAAGATTGGGATGATAGGATTATTAATTATATAGCTACTCAATTCGAAGAGGAATTTGGAGTAGACCCATTAGAAGACAGTGAAAGTGTAGCAGATTTATTAGTAAGAGTAGAAGAAGCTAAAAAAAAGTTATCAAAATTAGAAAAAACAACTATTTCTATTTCTTATGATGGAATGAAAGGAAGATATGAATTAACTCGGGATTTATTTGAAGAATTAACTTCAGATTTAATGGAAAGAACTGTGTTTTTGACACAAAAGGTTTTAGAAACAGTAAATTTATCTCCAGAAGTTATAGATGATATATTGTTAGTGGGTGGTTCCACTCGTATGCCTATGGTGCATTCTTTTATAAAAGATAGATTTAATAAAGAACCTTTAATAGGGGTGAATGTTGATGAAGCAGTATCAATTGGAGCTGCACTTTTAGCAAAAGAAATCTCAAAAAATAAGCAAATTTTTATAGGAAACAAATCAAAAGAAGCTCAAATTTTTATAGGTTCTAAAAAAATTACGGAAGTAACAAACCATACTTTAGGAATGATTGCTATTAGTGATGATAATCGTAGGTATAAAAATAGTTTCATATTACCTAAAAATACAAAAATTCCTGCTTCATATACAAGACAATACAATCATAGAGTATCAAAAACAAAAGAGAATATTTTAGAAATTTTTTTAACACAAGGAGATTCTGAAATTCCAAATCAAGTAGATTACTTGGATAAATATGTAGTTACAAATATTCCTTATCAAAAAGGAGGTATTGCAAAAATTGATGTTACTTATAGTTATGATATTAATGGAGTAGTTAATGTAGAGGCTTCTATGAATGGACGAATTCTTCCTATTAAGAGAGAATCATTAGATAGTGATATTCCTGATAGATTTATGAAGGAACCTGAATTTGAAAAAGTACAAATTGAACAAGAATATAAAACTATATATTTAGTTCTTGATGTATCAGGTTCCATGTTGGGAGAACCTCTTAAAGAAGCAAAAGAAGCAGCAAAAGAATTTATTAATAAATTAGATTTAGATTATAATAAAATAGGAATAATTATTTTTAATGATAGTACATATGTTTTAACACAAGCAATTAACAATAAAAATAGACTATTTAATATTATAGATAGTATTTATTCAAATGGAGGAACCAATGCAAATCCATTTGATACAATATATACACTATTAAAAAATATAGATAATAAAAAATATGCTGTTGTTTTAACAGATGGTCAATGGTTTAGACAAAAAGAAGCTATCCAAAAAGCAAAAAAATGTCATAAGAAAGGAATTGAAGTAGTAGCAATTGGGTTTGGTGGGGCTGATAAAAGATTTTTAAAAAAGATTGCTTCAAGCGACGAGGGGAGTGTATTTATTACTCAAGAAAATTTAGTTGAATCATTTTCAACTATAGCACAAGAAATAAATAAAGGTACTTTATAAAGGTTTTGAATGAATTTTTATGAAATTTTGGAATTAGATGAAAATGAGATAAATTCTAAGAATATAGAGAAAAAAATTGAAGAAAAAAGGAAAATATGGAATAAATGGAGAAATCAAGGAAGTCTTAAACAACAAGAATTAGCAAAAGAATATTTATCTAAAATTTCGGAAATTGAAAAAATAATAATTGATTCGAATTTAAGAGAAAAACACAGAAAAGAATTTATAAATAAAAATAGACAAAAGAGAAAAGAAGCATTTGAAGAATTAGACAATATTATAATGGCTTTGTCTTCAAATGAAATGCCCAAAAAACAATTTGAAATTTTAAAAAGCCAGTTTAAAAATATTTTAAATGAAGAAGAAATAAAAAAAAGGCTTTCAAAAAGTAAGATTACTATTATAACTTCTGAACATAATAACTCTAATAAAAAAGCCAAACCTAAATTAGAATCATCTAAAGAAAAAGAGATTAATGAATTGTTAAGTTTATTGGGAAAAAAAGATTTATACGATTTTTTATCTTTATCCAAAAATAGTTCTCTTCAACTTCTACAAAACCGTGCAGAAGAAATATGGAAAGAATCAAAAGGCAAAACTGACATTGAAAATAGTAGAAAAAACAAATTGGCAGGAGAAGCTAAATCTATTTTTAGTTCATCTTTAAATAAAGAGAAATATGACAATGTTTTATCTACACAACATTTAAAAAAATTAGATAAAACTCTTAATGTTATTACAGCTAACAAGATATTAACTCAAGAAAATATTTCTCAACTATTAAAAATAGCAAAAAAATATGGAATCTTAGAAGATGAAGCACAAGAGTATATTGAAGAAGTAGCTAATAAAAAGAAATGTTCAATAATAGGAAGTTTTGCGAAAATTAATATAAAAAGCTGTGTTTTTTGTGGAGAAATTATTGAAAACGAACATAGATGTCCCGGATGCGGGGAAGAGGTAATTCAAAAATGTCCAAATTGTTCAAAAAACATAAAAATTACTGAAAAAACATGTAAAAACTGTGGATTTGCAATAGCTGACTTAAAAGAAATTAAAAAATTACTAAATAATACAGAAATCTTGATTTCTCTAAATAAATATGAAGAAGCAGAGCAAGTTTTAAATCAAATTATTAAAATATGGAATTTGCAAAAAGCAAAAGAAAAATTAAAAGATATTTCTCTCAAAAAAAATGAAGAAACATTAAGATTAAAAGAAATTGAAAATTTAATAAATCAAAATTTATATAAAAAAGCAAATGAAAAATTATTAGAATATATTAAATTATATCCTTCAAATGAAAACATTAAAAAATTAGAAAACGATATAAAAAACACATTAAAAAAAGTCAAATCTTTATCAAAGGAAATGGAAAAATATAAACAATTAAAAAATTATTCGTTAGTAATTAAAAAATATGAAGAAATATGTTCACTTGTAAAAGATTATGAAGAAGCAAAGAAAATTTTGCAAAATTTGCCTTTAACAGTTGATAATATCTCTTATAACAAAATATCAAATAATTTAAAAATAGGATGGGAATTTCCTTTAAACGGCTTTTCCTTTTTGGTCGTAAAAAAAGAAAAAAGTCCCCCTCTAAAATATGACGATGGTAAACTTGTTGCTAATACAAGAGCTTTAGAAGTGATTGATACTGAATTTGAAGAAGGAAAAATTTTTTATTATTCTATTTTTTTAGTTAAAGATAATATAAAGTTTGTCCAAGGTAAAACATTAGGGCCTGTTTTTATTCCAAAACCTATTAAAAATGTCTTAATTAAAGGAGTAGATACAAAAATTGAGCTAAAATGGGAAATTCCTGAATATTGTGAAGAAGTGGAAATATATAAAAAACAAACCAATAATAAATTCACTAAAAAAAATGCAAAATTAATTAAACCAACTACAAATTTTTACATTGACAATGATGTAAAAAATAATCTTACATATGGATATATGTTTATAGGTAAATATAAAGACCCTATTACAAATAAAATAATACATTCTGAAGAAACATTCTTTTTTACTACACCAGCTCCTTTACCAAAACCTTTAGAAAATTATGATTATAAAATTGAAAATAAAAAATTATTTATAGATTTTAAAAATAACAGAGAAAAC